>Ga0310786_10000302_pt1 | contig 82455 bp, 81 predicted proteins | sample AusTroGonzalo_MG_FD_203881 | JGI IMG/M metagenome (GOLD analysis project Ga0310786, IMG submission 203881) | Bovine rumen microbial communities from tropical cattle in Woodstock, Queensland, Australia - Gonzalo_03 (v2) (version 2) | ecosystem: Host-associated > Mammals > Digestive system >... | reverse complement strand
ATGGAACTACATGAAAAGGTAAGAGGACTTATTAATGTTCCAGATCATTTATATGATGTAAGAGATGAATCAGAATTATATCCTGATAGAAAAGAATTTGGATTTGCTTATATATCAGTTAATGAAATAACTGAAGATTATATTAAATTACTGGCTATGAAAGAAGCAGGTATTGAAGATGAAAAAGTATTTGATATGGCAATGCCAGACTTTAATTACAAAGAATACATACCATATAATTCAATTATGGTAGATGTTGATAATAAAGATAATATAACTAATGTTAAAAACGATATAGAACAAAAGATAGAAAATGCTAAAGCTATTATTAAAATAGAAGATACAGCATCATATACAGCATATCAAGGAGAAATAGATGAAGGTAAAACTTATGTAGGAGTTTTCTCTGGAATATTCTTATTTATAGCAATGCTTTCAGTTATAACCACAATGACTAGAGTTGTTAAAAATCAAAGAGTACAAATTGGTACATTAAAAGCTTTAGGATTTAGTAATAACAGAATATTATTCCATTACATAGGGTATGGATTCTGGATTAGTGTATTTGCATCTATATTTGGATTAATATTAGGTTATTATTTAATTGGTAGTATATTTATTAATCTAGAAATGGAATTCTTTGAAATTCCAAATGGTGTTCCAACAATGGATCCAAGTAGTTATTTAGTAGCCATAATAGTTACATTTATAGTAGGTGTTATTACTTATATAACTGGTAGAAGTATATTAAGAGAAAATCCAGCTGAAACATTAAGAACTAAGATACCAAGTATCAAAGGTAATGTTTTAAATATAACTAAAAAAGGGTTCTTCAAGAAATTAAGTTTTTCAACTAAATGGAATATTAGAGATATTCTTAGAAATAAAATGAGGACATTTATGGGACTTGCTGGTGTTGTAGGTTGTTGTACATTAATAGTATGTGCATTAGGTATGTTAGACTCAATGAATTTCTTTGTTAAATTACAATTTGAAGATTTATATAATTTTAATTATAAATTAAATCTAAAAGAAAATTTATCAGATAATGAATTAAAAGTTATATATGATAAATATGGTGAGTATACTTCTGAGAGTTTAGGAATAGAAATTAAAGATTCAGATGGTAGTAGAGAATCAAATAATATATTAGTAACAGATGCAGGTAATTATTTAAGATTTGTAGATAGAAAAAATAAAATAATAGATAAACCATCTGATGATGGAGTATTTGTTACATATAAATTAGCTGAAACTAAAGGTTATAAAAAAGGCGACAAAATCACATGGCATATTTATGGAGATAGCAAGTATTACACTTCGGAAATAATTGGATTCAATAAAGATCCACAAAATCAAAATGTAACTATGACTAGAAAATATTTAGAAAGTCTTGGAATAGAATATAAACCTGATTCTTTATATACTAATCTTGATTTAAGTAATACTAAGGAAATAAAAAATGTAGAAACAATTCAAGATATAGATAATTTAAAAGATGGTATGAGTCAAATGTTATCTATGATGAAAACAATGTTAGTAATGATTATTACAATAGCTATCCTTTTAGGTGGAATCATTATATATAATTTAGGAATACTTTCTTATACAGAAAAACAATATCAATTCTCAACATTAAAAGTATTAGGATTTAAAGATAGTCAAATTGAAAATATCTTTATTAAACAAAATAACTGGGTAGCAATTATATCAATTATATTTGGTCTTCCTATGGGATTCTATTTAACTGATTGGTTATTTAAAACAGCTATTGAAGAACATTATGACTTTGGTGCATTTATAACAACAAGAACATATATCTTATCAGCTATAGGAACATTTATTGTATCTTTCCTAGTATCTAAATTTCTAGCAAAAAAGATTAAGAAAATTGATATGGTTACAAGTTTAAAAGGAAATGAGTAATATGAAAACTGAAAAAAATATATTAATTGCATTTATTTTAAATATATCATTTTCTATATTTGAATTTTTAGGTGGATTATTTACTAATTCAATATCAATTTTATCTGATTCACTTCATGATTTAGGTGATGCTATTTCAATAGGGATATCCTATTTTATGGAAAAGAAAAGTAAAAAACATGCTGATAATAAATATACATATGGATATATTAGATATTCTGTATTAGGTGGAGTAATTACTACTACTATATTATTAGTCGGTTCTATATTAGTAATAGTGGGTGCTGTAAAAAGAATTATTAATCCAGTAGAAGTTAATTATAGTGGTATGATTATACTAGCTATAATAGGAGTTATATTAAATTTTATTGCTGCTTATGTTACAAGAGAAGGAGATTCAATTAATCAAAAAGCAGTAAATTTACATATGCTAGAAGATGTATTAGGCTGGATAGTTGTATTAATTGGTGCAATTATAATGAACTTTACTGATATTAGAATTATTGATCCTATTATGAGCATTGGAGTAGCAATATTTATATTAATAAACTCACTAAAAAATCTTAAAAGGGTATTAGATTTATTCTTAGAAAAAACTCCTGAAGATGTAGATATTGAAGAATTAAAAGAACATTTATTAAATATAAATGGTGTAGATGACATTCACCATATTCATGTATGGAGCATAGATGGATATAATAATTATGCTACTATGCATATAGTATCTAAATCTAAAGATATAAATAAAATTAAGAAAGAAATAAGAGAAGAACTAGAAGAACACAATATATGTCATGCAATATTAGAAACTGAAGATGAAGTATGTGATGATAAAGAATGTCATGTACATTTAAAAAATACAGAACATCATCATCACCATCATCATTAAAGAGTTCGTAATATTTTGATATAGCGATAATTGTAAGTAGATGTAAAAATCTACTTTTTTCATGATATAATTATTAGTAGGAGAAGATATATGAATAATAAAATAAAAGAGTTAACTGGAGCTAATATGGATATTGATTTAACAACAGATAAATCTGATATAAGCTGGGAACAAGCAACATGTCCTTGGAATGAAGAAGAGGGTACTAACGAACATAAATGCTGTGTTAAAAATACTTCAATATGTAAATACTTCTGTGGTGTTAAATATTTAGATAAAGTATTATGCAGTTATCCATATGAATTCAAAGAGATAATAAAAGAGACACAAGATTAACGTTATGTGTCTTTTATTATGTTATAATTTATATATGTTATGAAAACGGGCGCATATTCCAGTCAAAACTGGTAGAAGATAAATCAACAATAATATATTATGAAACCTGAAAGAAGGAATAATCATGGAAATTGGAAATAAGATTTCAGAACTAAGAAAAAAGAATGGCCTATCTCAAGAAGAATTAGCTGAAAAAGTTGGTGTTGCAAGGCAAACAATATCTAAATGGGAACTTGGTGAAACTTCACCAGACATTAGTCAATCAAATAAACTATCTAAAATATTTAATATAAGTTTAGATGAACTTACTAGTAATGATATTAAAAATATACTGGTTGAAAAAACATCTAATACAGAAAAACTTGCAGGTTTAATATTGAAACTCATTAAATTTATGATAATTTTTGTAATTTTAGTACCTCTATTTCTAGTGGGAGCAAGAATAACGTTTAAAAATATTCATGAGAAAAATTCTGGTAGATTAATGCAAGTTTCTATTGAGTGTAATTTACATGAAGAAGAGTATGGTTATGAATTTCTTTTCTATGAAACAACTGGTGAAATAAAAGAAGCTGGTGGAGATGGTTATTTAATTAATATAACTAGTGCAAATAATTATGATGATGCTTATCAAGCACTTGATGTAATTGATGCATATGTAAAAAATAATGGTGGTACATGTACTAAAAGCGAGATATTACCATATAAAGATTAGACATAAGATTTATCTTATGTCTTTTTATTTTTGGAAACACTTTGATATACTATCTTTAGGTGGTATGTATGGCAGTTGCGTTTAAAATTATTGCAAGCATGTTTGGTTATAAACCCCAAAAATTTATAAACCGTAGAAGAAATCGTTTTGAAGATATAAGTAAAAGTAAAATGCTTGGTTATGAAGGAGAATTTCTTGTAAATCAAGAATTGAATAAACTTGATAAATTTAATTATATTGTAATTAATAATTTAACTATACTAAATAACAATACAACTCATCAAATAGATCATGTTGTAGTTTCAAATTTTGGCATTTTTGTAATAGAAACAAAAAATTACTCAGGGTTTGTAAAAGGTGCAGATAAATATAGTTCGTGGACACATTATATAGGTAGAAGAAAATATCATTTTATGAATCCTATAACTCAAAATAAAGGCCATATAAAAGCTTTATGTTCTATTTATCCCGAGTATAGTGATTATTTTATTCCCATAGTATGTTTTTCAGATAAGACAAAATTAAATGTTGGCACAAGCTATATTGTTGTAAACTTAAGAAATCTATTAAACGTAATTAAATCATATAAAACTGAAGTATTAATATCAAATATTCATGATGTTGCTCAACACATAAAAAATTCATCAATAGATTTAAATGGAATTACAGAAGACCATATTAGAAACGTTAACAAATATAGATAAGGTATATTTAACAACTTCTTTATTTTAGTAATTTCTCATTATATAATGAAGTTATAGAAGTTTATAGGTGTTATTTATGAAAAAGAAAAGTAAAAAGAAAAATTATAAGAAGAAATTTATTCTTAGATTTTCTATCTTATTAGTAATTGTGTTGATATGTGGTTTAATATATTATTTTTATTCAAAAAATAAATATACATTCAAATTAACAGATAAAAATATAACTGTTAAATTAAATGAAGATGTTAATCCAAAAACATATATCCAAAAAATAAAAAAAGCCACGGTAAAATATAACTCTATCAGAACTGATAAGGTAGGTACATATAAGATAACTTATACAGTTACTGATAAACTATTTAATCATAAACATAAATATAATTTAAAAGTATATGTAGTAGATGATATATCTCCAATTATTGAATCAAAGGGTGAAATAACTATATATAAAGGAGATAAATTAAATAATTTATTATCATATGTTAAAGTAACTGATAATTATGATGAAGATATAAAAACGACTACTAATGGATCGGTTGATACATCTAAAGTTGGAGAGTATAAAGTTACTTACACTGCGGTAGACAAAAGCAATAATAAAACAAAAAAAACTGTAAAATTTATTGTTAAAGAAAAATCTATTACTACACCAACAACTTTAGTTGATGGTGTAGTAGGTACATCATCTAAAGGATATAAAATTGAAAATAAAGGTGGAGCTACTTATGTAGGTGGTTATCTAGTTGCAAATAAAACATATCCTTTATCATCAAATTATGGTAGTGGTTTAACGGGATCTACTAAATCTGCATTTGAGGAAATGAAGGCAGCTGCTATTTTAGATGGCTTTGATTTATATATAGGTAGTGGATATAGGTCATATAATACTCAAAAAACTATATATAACAATTATGTTAAAAGAGATGGTCAAGCAAAAGCTGATACTTATTCTGCAAGGGCAGGACACTCTGAGCACCAATCTGGCCTTGCTATTGATATATGCGATAGAACGGTTAAAGCATGTATTAATAGTAACTATAATGATACTGCATCTGCTAAATGGCTTTCAGATAATGCATATAAATATGGATTTATACTTAGATACCCAAATGGTAAAACTGGTGAAACAGGATATAAATTTGAGTCATGGCATTATAGATATGTAGGCAAAGAACTAGCATCTACGTTATATAATGGTGGTTCTTGGATTACTATGGAAGACTACTTTGGTATAACAAGTAAATATGAATAAGAAGTGTTTAAAAACACTTCTTTTATATTTACTATTGTTATATTCAAATACTTGTGCTAATATACACATATATTTTTTATGACTGGGTGTTTACATGCAAAAATATGATTTAATTACAATTATTAATTATTATAATGGAAACGATACTGATCCATATACTACTGATGAACTTGAAAATGATGCACTTTTCATGGGCTTGGTTATGCATCAGTTCTGTGATAAGATTATGTATAATTTTGCATCAGATACTGTTAAACAAAGCTATCGCTATGTTAACCAGTTACTTGAACTTTTCCCCGATGATATTGATTTTTTAAAAAGTGCTGTTACATTCTATGCTGAATCTAGTAATGCTAATCCTCATTTTGCTTTAAAACTTATTATAAAATTAAATAATATAATAAGAAGTAAAAATGATGCATTAAGTGGTTTATATGTTTCTTTACTTGCAACAACAAAATTTTTTGAATTATGGATTCCTGGAATGTATGAAGATCAATCAAATATGATAGATGAGATGATAGATTTTTATACAAATATGTACGATGAAATTACAGAAAATAAATATATTGTTGTAGATTATTATGTTAAAGATGTTCTTAAATCTATTTTAGGAAAAAATGAGTCTGATACTGAACATCTAGTTTTAAACAACTTTAAAAGTTATGATCAATTTAAAAATTATGGTGCATATAAATTTTTTATTAATATAATCAAATCAGAAAATGATCCACTTGCTGAATATATTACTTTTCACAGATATTTATTAGATGAATATATTAAAGGTTTATCTCGTTTAGAGAAAAAATGGGATTTAATAAATAGAAAAAATGAAGAAGAATTATATAAGTATATTTTTAATGAAGTACATTGTTATGTTGAATATGATGCAAAAGAGTGTCCTTTATCAGAAGATGAATTACTTGCTGCTGCAGCACGAGAATTACAAATACTAGATAAAATTAAACAGTATGATATCGTTTGCAATTATGAACAAAATGGTCATGATTTTGCTGGATTATTGTTTGAAGATGACGTTAATACAACAATAATTAAAGATGGAAGAAGACATATTAATAAAGTTAAAGATATTATATTAAAGGTGCTATCTTATAAAACGGTTGAAGGATATGAAGAAGCTGTATATGGTTTAAAAGTTGATAATTTCGATTGCAAAGTTTCAAGTTTTAAACATGGTATAAGTAAAGATATTAAATCAAGTGATTTTGTAAGAACAAAGAAGACTTGTAAAGTAACAAGTTTAGAACCTAAATGTAAAAGTAAGAACAATTAGATTATTCTTGCTTTTTTTATGTAAAAAACTTGATTTTAATGGGAAATATGGTAATATATATCGAAATAGATTGAGGTGGTTATATGTCTGATATTAGTAACCAAATACTTGATAAGTATTATAACAAGTATTATTTTATTGAAAATGATAAAAATCAATTTGCAAAAATGCTATTTGGTAGACTTGATGTTAAACAATTAAGCCCAAGTAAACTAGATGAAAGGGCATATAATAATGTAAAAAAAGCATATGCTAAGCTTTATAATGATACAGATAATTTTATGAAGATTTTTGAAATGTCAGTTTCAATGCTTGGAGTAAGAAAGGCATTTGATGAACTAGATAAAGCAATTTTGTTTGCTTCTGAAACAATAAAAGATTTTAATCCAAATTTAACTACACAAGAAGCTTTAAAGAATTCTGAAAGTTTAAAAAAATTTTATGAAAATTTATTATCTGTTTATGGTAAAAAAGATGAAGATAGTAAATCTGTAATATATGACTTTAGTGACTTAAATAATTCTTTACTTGAGGATATTATGGATGAAATATGTGGAAATGATACTACATTAAAAATTGATTTATCAAATCCTGATAAAAGTGTAGATGACAGCATGAGATTGTATCTTAATGAAATTGGCGAAATTCCACTTTTAACCCGTGAACAAGAAATAGAATTGGGTAAAAGAATATACGATAATAAAGATGAAGATGCTCGTGAGCAAATGATTAATGCAAATCTTCGTCTAGTTGTTAATATTGCAAAAAAATATATGAATAGAGGATTATCTTTACTTGATCTAGTTCAAGAAGGTAATTTGGGCTTAATTAAAGCTGTTAAAAAATTTGATTACACAAAAGGATTTAAGTTTTCAACGTATGCTACATGGTGGATTAGACAAAGTATTACAAGAGCAATTGCAGATCAAGCTAGAACAATCCGCATTCCTGTTCACATGGTTGAAACTATGAATAAATTTAAGAGAATAGAAAGAAAACTAACTCAAGAAAAAGGTGTTGAACCAACTGATGAAGAGATGGCTAGAGAGATGGATCTAACTATTGATAAAATAAAAGAGATTAGAAGAATTAATGAAGAACCAGTTTCTTTAAATAAAACAGTTGGTGAGGATGAAGAAGAATCTTTAAGCAATTTCATAGCTGATGAATCTATTGAATCAATTGATGTTCAACAAGATCGTAAGGTTGTTGCTGATGAAATATATGCTATTTTAGATGACGGATACGTTAACGAAAGAGAAAGACTGATTCTTGAATTAAGATTCGGCTTAAAAGATGGAAGACGAAGAACTCTTGAAGAAGTTGGAAGTATATTAGGTGTAACAAGAGAAAGAATTAGACAAATTGAAGCCAAAGCCATAAATAAAGCTAAAAAACGTGGTGATAGAGCTGGTGACAAAGTAGATCCAGCTGCAGTTTTCTACGATTATAATTCAACAAAAAATCAACCAAAGGTTAGGGCATTAGATACATCACAGCTAACTGAACTTGAATATGACAAAAGTACTAAGGGATCAAAAGTTGCTACTTGTCCTAAGTGTAAACTTTCATTTAAAACGTCCGTTACTAAATTAAAAAATGACCCTTATTGCCCTCTTTGCAAAGCTATTGGAGAGTATGATTTAGTATTACTACCACTTCCTAATGATGTAAAACATCAAATTATTAATGATAGATTAGTAAGTACTTCTGCAGGGAAATGGAAAATTGCTGGAATATACAATGATAAATTCTATAAAATAGAGTGTACTTCATGTAATACTACTATCCCTATAAGAAAAGAAGATTTAAGTCAACCGCATGTTTGTCCTTGTTGCAGTAAAGTTGAAGAGAAAAAAGATGTTAAAGTTGAACCAATTTATAAATCTGAAATTAATGATAACATAGCATCTCATACTATAAATAGAGTAGGAAATAGACCTACATGTGCAAGGTCAACAAATATTGCTATTACAAGCAAATTTAATAATAAAGCTTACTTAAAGTGTAAGAACTGTGATAACCAATGGGCCGTTAATATTAGTGAATTTAAGAATTTTGCTGTTTGCCCAGAGTGTGTTAATGACGAGATTTGTAATAAAAAAGAAATTCATAATTTAAAATTTCCAAATGGAAATATGGATGATGTTATTGCAAAGGTACAAAGTACTTTACTATATAAAGCGTTAGTTAAAATATATGATGAAAATATGTCTTTAGCATTATGTTTATATATTACTGATTTTGGAGAGTTTGTTCCAATTGATGTAATCACAAGAGTAACAAATTTATCTGAAAAAGATATATTAGTTATATATTTAGATTTCTTAGAAAACTATCGTGATACTGCCACACAAATATTTGGTAATGGTATTAAAAAAATATCAAACGATGATATTCAAAGAATTTTAAGACAGAATTATTTATAATAAATAAAATCCTCCACATAATAAATATGGGAGGATTTTTTATGACTGAAAAAGAATTATTATATGTTGAAGATGCTGTTGCCCATGAGACCAACTTAATAAAATACATCAATTATTCGATTGAAAATGCATTTGATGATGATATTAGACATTTTTTTGAGAATGAGTTAAATTGCCACACGAAAATAAAAGCTGATCTACTTTGTTTACTAAAGGAGTGTTCTAATGAATAGTGATAAAGATTTACTTAATATTTATCTGCTTTTATTAAAAAGCAATACTGAAGTTTACGTTCATGGTACTTTAGAATCTTCAAATAAAAATGTTAGAAAAATAGTTAATGATTTATTAGATAAAACAATGAATTCTCAATATTCTTGTTTTAATTTAATGGTTGAAAATAACTTTTATGCTGTAGAAAATATTAATTGTAAAAAAATAAATTATACATATAGCAAATTAACTAATAAAAACGAACAAGATTAGTGTTCGTTTTTTCTTGAAAAATTAATACTTTTGTTTTATTATATATAACCAATAAGTGGGTGGCTATATGACTAGTGATAGAGATGCTATTGCAAAATTTTTTATAGACAACTATGCTATATATCTTGATTCAAAAGATGTTATTTTTTCTATGCTAGAAGAATATGATAAACCCTCTAAGGGTCAAAAAAAAGAAATCCGAAAATACATGTATGAAAAGATTGCCGAGTATCTTTTTAAAAATGTTAAGTCAGAGGATAAAACTGCTGACATAGTTATTTTTGAGGAAGAAAATGTTGCAGATAGCACATATAACAGATTTATGAATTCAGTTGACAAATATGGCATTAAAGAAACATTTGATAAGTTTAATGATTTTTATGATTATATAAATAAGCAAAAGCCTGTTTTCAAAGCATTTATTTATGAACTTTCAGGGACAACTAAATTTGAAGAGTTCTATGAAAATATTTTAACTTCTATAAAAAATGATTTTAATATATATGATTATTCAAAGATTAAAAATTCTTTTCTCGCTAAGGTTGTTCGAAAATATTGTGATAATAAAGATTTGGTTAGTTCAACGAATTATATATTAACTGATGTAGTAATAGATGATAATACAAAAATATATCTTCATGATATATATTCACTTCCTGTTTTTCCGTTTGAACAAAATACTGAATTTGCCAGATTATATAAGGAATATAATGAAGAAGAAGCAAAACAGAAATTAATTGAAAACAATCTAAGGTTAGTTGTTAGTATTGCGAGAAAATATATAAATCGTGGATTATCACTACAAGATTTAATTCAAGAAGGTAATAGAGGATTATTAAACGCTGTAGATAAGTATGATTATAAAAAAGGCTTTAGATTTTCAACATATGCTACTTGGTGGATTTCACAATCTATAAGAAGAGCTCTTGATGATACATCGAGAACTATTAGAATACCTTGTTATGTAATTCCTATTATTAATAAGTATCAAAAATTTGAAGATGAATATATTCAAAATTACTCAAAAAAACCAGATTTAGATTATATGGCATCTAAACTTAAACTAAAACCAGAAAAAACTAAATTAATTAGCAAACTTGTAGATACACAAAATACTGTATCTCTTGATAAAACTGTTGATGCTGATTCTGATGCTCCATGTGAACTAATTGATTTAATAGAATCTGATGGCTTGAGTGAAATATATGATTTTGTAGATTCCAATTTTTATAGAGAACAAACAAATGAATTGTTAATGAAGATTAAATATATATTGACACGCACACAATTTAAAACATACATTGCTGTTCTTAATACTTGGGATGGCAAAAAATTCACGTATAGTCATGCTGCTAAAGTTTTAAATGTTTCTAGAATGAATGTTACTACAATGTTTAAGACATGTCAAAAGAAGATAACAGAAAAAATTGATTATCTCGTTGATACGCCACTTGAAGAAGTTAGAAAAAAATATGAGGGAGACAGTTATATTTCATTAGTTAGTAATCGAAATAATCTTAAAGCAAAAGGCCGAAAGCTAATTAATGATAGAAAACTGAATATGGACATTAAAATGGTTCTTTTTGAAAAAAATGCGAAAGGTGATTTGATTTCGAAATTCAAAATTTATTGCTCCGATTGTAACGATACATCAATTGTTTTGTGTTCTGATTTCATGAGTAACCCAACTTGTATAAAATGCTCAGAAAGAATAATAAATAAAAGAATATCTGATGTTTTAAGTAGGCAAAGTGACACTCCTAAAAATAATAACTCTTTTCAAAAAGATGATGACATTATTGATCGAAAATGTTTAACTTGTGGTTATTCATGGGTTTTACCAAAATATCTAAAAAATAAGGTTGCATTATGCCCATCTTGTGCTAGCTCAAATATAGATGACATATTAACATGCTGTGGTGATAGTATTTCTGAAAAATGTAAAGCCGTAAGCAATTCTAATCTTTATGTTCGTTTAACTAAATTTCTAAACCCAATTTCTATTTCATGTTTATTTATTCATTTTGGAATATTTTGCGACCCAATGTCTTATGAAGAATGTTTTAATTTGTTAAATATATCTGAAAGATTTAGAAAACAGATAATTATAGATTTGAAATACTTTGAACCTTACTTTGAATTACTTGCAAGATATAGAAAAGAAATTCAAAGCGAAACAAATGAAAAATATACTAGAACTAGAAACAAGCAATAATTTACAACATATTTTAAAAATTAGCACTCGACACTTGACAGTGCTAATTTTTTGTGTTATATTGTACTTGTAAGATCAAAAAAAAGGAATAATCTTACGGCTATTAAACATTATATATTTATGAAAGGTGATGATTGATATGATGTTAGTGCCAAGAAGAAACAATTTTGATTTATGGGATGATTTCTTTAATGATCCATTTTTCTCAAAAACTCAAGAGGTAAAACATATGAAAACTGACATTATTGAAAAAGATAATTCATATGAACTTGCTATTGATCTTCCAGGATTTGATAAAAATGACATTAAGATTTCAGTAGAAGATGGATATTTAACAGTATCTGCTAAAAAAGAAAGCACTGAAGAAAAGAAAGAAGATAACTATATTAGAAAAGAAAGATTCTCTGGTGAATGCTCAAGAAGCTTTTATATAGGTGATGAAATTCAATCTGAAGATGTTAAGGCAACATTTAAAAATGGTATCTTATCTTTAGATATTCCTAAAAAAGACAAAGAAAAAGAAATTCCAGAAAAGAAATATATTGAAATTGATGATTAATAATCATCAATTTTTTATTTTCACCCCTTGAACTTTCTTTACTTTCAAGTATATAATTAATTGTAAGAAAGGAACGTAATTTTTTTAATTACAGTGAAACTATGGGGCTTTTTGGAAATAAATCTAATGAGATGAGTATAGCTGAAGAGTTTAAGATTCTACTTTTAGATAATAAAAATAATATTTACGATATTGTTAAAGATGAAATAAGAATTTTTGAAAACGGTGATCCTTCAAAGGGTAAATCTGGAAATCCTGGAACTAAAAAGATCATAGAAAGACTTGATGAACCATATAACAGCCCAGAAATGTTTGTTATGTGTAGAATTTATTATTTATTTTTGAAAGCCGATCCAAAGAAAGAACAAAAAGCTATGTTAAAAAATTTTAAAAAAGGATACATAGTTGGTTATGTTAGTAGTGCTACTGAACTTTATTGTCACAATATAAGAAGTTTATATAGTGCCAATACAAGTGAAATGGCTCTTGCAACTTTAGATACTGCTTTTGGTTTTGAAGAGGAACTATTTGGACCTAAACGAAATAAAAATACTAATTATAATAATGGCGGATGGCAAAGAAATAGATAATTTTGTTATTTTCTTAAACTCAAAAAATATTTACTCATTAGATTTAATTTTAGAGCGATAAAAAATCTCGTTATGGGATTTTTTATTTGCTTTTATTTAAAACTCGATTATAATAATCGTAACAATAATTTATGGGGGAATATGGTATGAAAAATTTTGAATTACCTAATTATATTATTGAATCATTATCACATGGTAAATTACATTTACTTATTCTAGATGTACTTAATAATGCAGAATTTGATAACTATTCTTCATTTGGCAAACTAGATAAGAATAAGATGCTTCCATATATTAAAGCTTATATAGCAGTTTTAATTATAAGAGATGTATTTTCTAAAGCAGGTAATCAGTCTATTCTTAGTGAAGATGAGTTTGATGATTTTGTTGATGATACAGATGATTTAGACGATTATGAAGATGAACTTGATGACGATGATGAAATTAATATGCTATCTTCTGATAATATCGTAAGAGAAGTTTATAATTCATATTTAACAAATATAAATAAGATTGAATGTGCTATAGGTGATTTTGAAATTTTACTATTAGCTGCAGGACCTAGTGATGAAGATATTCAAGTACAGTTCATTCTAAATAGTTTGAAAATTTATAATATGCAAAACATGCGAACTACTGAAGAATATTTTAAATTATCTAAATGCAATAAATTTATACTTCATATGATAGATGAGGATTCTATCCTAAAGAAATATAGTGATAAAGAGAAAGAAAAATTACTAGAACTTGTAAAATGTGTTATTGCTTATCAGCAATTATTATCAACTAATAGTTATATTTATGATGAAGAGGTAACATCTAATTATATGGAATCAGTTATTTTTGAAGCTATGGATATATATTCATCTCAAAATGATACTCTTCATGATTTGATATATAATAGGGATTGTTCAAGAAAATATATTAGAAGTTTACGTAGAATCATTAAAGATAATGGGTTTGATAAATAATCAATAAAAAGGAGGAACAAAAATGAGCGATATTGTAAATGCAAATATACTTTTTATTGCAGCGATGTATGTTAACTTTATTGGTTCCTTATTAAGAAATCTATATTTTAAATATGTTATTAAAGTTATAAAAGCAGCTTTTTATGTTCTTGCATTTTATTATCTTGGTGGAGTAACAGGAGTAGTATTTTATTCTCTATATATGCTTAATATTCTTTTCCAAACGTTACATTTATCAAAATATACTTTAACTAAAATATTTTTTAGTATTTTAACTGTTGTAACATTTATATTCTTTAAAGAATATCATGTGATTGATATTATAATGTATTTGTTATTTATATCATTCTTCTGGGTTCGAGCATTTATAAAGAAAACTAACACTTTAACTAAATATAGATTGGTTAAGAAAAGTATTATTGCCGTATATGCATATATGGTAAGTGCTTATACTTTAGCAATATATGAACTTTCAAGTGTAGTATTTTACTTTGTAAGTGATGCTATAAAAAAACTTACAGACTATACTAATAAAAAAACATCTTAAAAACACTATTTAATCTTTGTCAATTTGCTGACTAACAATAAATTAAATAGTGTTTTTTTATATTTATATCATATATAATTTATATGTTAGGTGATATTATGAACATAAAGAAAAGAGACATGAAGTTATCACATATTGAAAGTGATAGAGCAAACAGAAAATATTTTTCTAAAGAAGTAATTTTTGGAGACACCATGGCTGTTGCTAGTATAACTAAGTGGTTCGATGTAAAAAATAGATTCGAGGTTCATTATAATTTTAAAGATGAAATTATTATTGATAATGATTATACTTGGATTCAAGTAGCTCCAGTTTCAGATAATTATTGGATTAAAGCTATGTATGATGAGAATAATAATTTAGTAGAAATCTATATTGATGTCACCAGAGGTAATAGATTTGATGATATTACTAATCCAACTTATGAGGACTTATTCTTAGATGTAATAGTTCCAAACAAAGGTCATATATATCAAATGGATGATGTTGAATTGATGAAAGCATATAGTGAAGGATTAATAACTGAAGATGAATATAATGATGCTAAGACCACATGTAAAAAAATAATTAATCATTTAAATAATTATCATCAAGAGTTTTTAGATGCATTATCTAATTTAAAACAAGATTTAGAAAATGATTATTTAAATAATAAAAAAGGGTGATATAGTGTGTTAAGTTTAGAAAATGAGAAGGATATATCATTAATGAAGTCATATTATAGAGCATCTGATATGATAGATTTCTGGTGTTTTTTCAAGGAATCTTCTAAACTTGAAAGACTTGCTATCGCTCTTGACTATGAGGATTATTTAAACAACAAGGAATACCTTGATTCTTTTGACAGCTTTAGAATTGATTCTTTAAAAGGAAAAAAGTTGATAGAAGGAATAGAAAGTATAGGATTAAATAACAATGATTTTAAATCTCTTTTTGAAACAATAAAAAGGAAGAATGAAAGTGGTGTTATTTTATTTTTTGATTTAGCTGGTGACCCAGTTGAGAGATATAAAAGAAAAGCAGGTATATCAATAAAGGTTAGTTTATATGATAGTATATGTATCGAAGCTGTCGGTAAAGGTTTTGATGGTAGAGAAATATCTAAAGGAATATGTGTACATGAGAGATATTTAATTCCGTGGTTTGAACTACCATCATTAACAATTGATAATTTTGATAAATATAATATTTTTGTTATATCTAATAAAGATTATATTAAGACAAGAAATGATCGTATAAACTATCTTCTAAGTTTAGGATTACGACAAGAAGAATTTATTAAATATATTCCAAGTACCTACCTTAAAATAGATAGAAATATCTGGAAAAACCTTATAAAAGATATAATTTTAAACATTTATAAGAAATCAGATTTACTTTTAGATGCCGGGTACAAAGATTTTGCTATAGGTGGTAATACCATTGAAGATGAACCATATTTATGGCAAATTTATAACAAGGATAGATTTTTTTAAGCATATGAATCAACCGAAAAAGGTTGATTTTTCTTATTTCATGTAGTATTATCTACACGTGCGTCAAAAAACGGAAGGGGGCATAAAAAATGAAAAATTATAAAAATAGACAATTTTTGGAAGCATCATATGGATTACCTATCTACGATGGTGGTTGCGTTTATGAAGAAGATATTCTAAGAAGTGTTATAACTGATGAAAGCGAAACTATAGATATTATAAAAAATGAACTTAAAAGAGCTTCTGAGTTCTTAAATACGAATAGCAAAAATGTAAGTTTAGTATATAATTTATCTATTTTTGCTGAAACTTCTGATGTTAGATATTGTGAAATAAATGATGAGCATAAATATATCTTTAATATAAATCCAACTGTTATACCAAATGTTGTTAGTTTAAGATTGGTTGAAGAAGGATACATTTTAGATGGAAATTATGCTTATTCAGAAGAAGTATTTCGTGAAGAACCTATTTATGTTAATTTTAATGCACTTATGTATGCACTAGATTCATTAAAATTAGAAAAACCTGAAATTGTATTTAATCAAGTTGTATCTGCTGTATCTGAGGGAGATTCATTCATTGTTAGAGTAGGTTCTGTTAATACCAATAAAGTTGTTAAAAAAAGAACTAAATTTGGATACAACGGAAGAATAAATAGACAATAATATTGTATAAAAATAATTAGTAAAGACTTACCATTTATGGTAAGTTTTTATTGTAAGTGCATTTTCATAATGGTATTATTTATATTAAGAGAGTAGATGATATTTATGAAAAATAAAAACGGATTTACTTTAGTTGAACTTTTAGCGGTTATTATAATAATTATACTTTTACTTTTAATAACTGTTCCAACTGTAAAAAACATTATTGGAGAAGCCACTGAAAAATCTGTTAAATCCAGTGCTCTAGTATATGTTAAAGAAATAAATAATAAATTTGAAACTGTAGATGATTCTAATAACGATATATTTGGCTTTTATCAAGTATCAACATTAACTGATAAAGGAATTAAAGTAGAAGGTACTGCACCAGATTCAGGATTCTTAGTAGTTGATAATAAGGGGTTATATAGTGCATGTTTAGTATATGATGACTTAAAGGTAGTTATTAATGATAGAAAAATATCTAAATTAACTGAAGGTACATGTACTTTTAAAAATGGATATAATAGTGATATAGATGTTTACGAATTCAATTATACTGGTGATGTACAAACATACAAGATAAAAAACTCTGGAAGATATTTAGTTGAGGTATGGGGTGCTCAAGGCGGAAATGCTTCTAATGGTAGTTATATTGGTGGATATGGATCATATTCAAGAGGTATTATAAAATTGCAAGAAGAAGATAATCTTTTTGTTGTTGTAGGAGGACAAGGGTTATCTAACTGTGGATCTACAGCATGCGCCGGAGGATTCAATGGTGGTGGCACCGGAGGTGGAACTAGTAGTTTATCTGCAGGTTCTGGTGGAGGTGCAACACACATTGCAACTGAAACAGGTCAATTAAAGGATTTATCATCTAAAAGATCATCTATTATTATTGTTGCTGGATCTGGTGGAGGAGCATATTCAAGCACTAGTACAAACTTCTCAGCAAACGGAGCAAATGGTGGTGGATTCTTAGGTAACTCATTTCATGCTGATGAATTCGCATTAACAGTTCAATTTGGTAGTGGAGGTTCACAGTCATTTGGTGGATCAAGTACATATTCTTCATCTGTTAATGGATCATTTGGTCTTGCAGGTTATGCATCATCTGGTGGAGGATTTGCAGGAGCTGGTTCCGGTTACTTTGGGGGAGGATATGCTTCTGGCGGAGGATCAGGTTATATAGGATCTTCTAAATTAACTGATAAATCAATGTACTGTGTAGATTGCCAAATAAGTGAGGAAGTTGATACTAAAACAAGGAGTATTACAAATCACTCTGAAACACCTATTTCAAATTATGCAAAAGAAGGAAATGGATATGCGAGAATAAGTTACTTAGGTAGTTATTATGACTTTTAAACTTTGTGTTTAAAAGTCTTTTTGTTTATTGATAAATTAGATAATAAATGATATTCTTTATATATAGTAAAGGTAGGCTTTATGAATGAAAAAGGGTATAAATAAAGGTTTTACTTTAGTTGAATTATTAGCAGTTATTGTTCTTCTTGGAATTATAACTATTATTGCAGTTTCTGCTGTAGGTAAGAATATTGAAAAATCAAGGAAGAATGCTACTAAAGCAAATGGAATATCATTTGTTAAAGCGGCAGATGAAATGTCACAACTATCTAAAGCTGAACCTGCTAAATTTAAAAAAGGTTTTTATAATATTAATGAACTTGGACTAAAACTTAATGGAACAGTTCCTGATTCTGGATTTGTGCTTATTAATGATTATGAAGTTATTGGTGCATGCTTAAATTATGGAAAATATACTTATAGCAGTTGTTTAGAGAATGTAAACATTATAAAAGAAGGTATTTGTAATCAAGATAAATTTGAATGTGACGCTTCAACATCTAGTGAGACCGAAGAATATGCCTTTACAAATACAGACGATTTTGGTAATCCGATCGATCCAACTCCAGAAAAGTATATAGCACCTAAAACAGGTACATATCAGATAGAACTTTGGGGCGCTGAAGGTGGGCAGGCTTTATGTAATGGTGCACCATGCACTAGATATGCTGGAAAAGGTGGATATGCAAAGGGTCTTATTCATTTAAACGCAGGTGATAAATTATATTTTTATATAGGTCAAAAAGGACAGGATGCAGTTTTACTATCTAATACGCAACCATCATATAATGGTGGTGGTTTATCAACGTCTGACAGTCATGATGATGAAGCTGCTGGTGCGGGTGGAGGAGCAACAGATGTTAGACTTGTTGGTGGTAATTGGAACGATTTTAATTCCTTAGTATCAAGAATTATGGTCGCCGGAGGTGGCGGCGGACAATCTTGGAGAAGCAGAGATGGAGGAGCTGGAGGAGGAATTAACGGAGTTGATTCAGGATCATCTAAAGGAGCAACTCAGACATCAGGTTATCAATTTGGTATTGGTAAGGATGGAAATGGAACTGGAAATTCTGATGGAGTTGCTGGAGGTGGGGGAGGCTACTGGGGTGGCGTATCAGGGAATTCTACCTATACTGAAGTAGGCTCTGGTGGATCAGGTTATATATCTGGACATACTGGATGTGTTGCTATTGCTAGTGCATCTGCTACAACTCCTAAAACAGGATGTGATAATGGAACAACAGACCAATCTTGTTCAATTCACTATTCTGGTAAAGTATTTACATCAACAGTACTGCTTGACGGTACACAATTGATTCCTAATTATGATGGTTCATCTACAATGTTAGGTAATTCAGGGAATGGACATGCTAAAATATTTTTAGTTAGTGAAGGTTAAAATAGCAAAAAAACATAAACACAATTTATTGTTTATGTTTTTTCTTTATTTAGCATTTATTCCTTGATAAATATTTCTTTTTTTCATTTCTTTATCTATGTCATTAAGAAGAACAAATTTTTTGATAAGCCAATTTGGTTCAATTAGGTTTTCTTTAATTGGGTCTCCAGTTATTCTTTCAATAACAATTCTCTTATTTAAGTATGTTAATTGTTCACAAACTATATCAATATATTCTTCTTTACTTAGTATGTGAAAAGGTTCCTCTTTATATAATTCTGTAAGTCTTGTGTCTTTAACTACATGCAGCATATGAATTTTTATTGCGTCTATATTTAAACTGTTTAAATACTTTGCTGTATTGATCATCATTTCTTTAGTTTCTCCTGGAAGACCATTTATTATATGTGCAACGACAAAGATATTGTTTTTTTTAAGTTTTTTTACCATGTTTTCAAAACATTTGACATCATGACCTCTATTTATAAATTCAAGAGTTTTATCGAAAGAAGATTGAAGTCCAAGTTCGACCATCAAAAATGTACGATTATTTAAGTCCTTTAGGTATTCAAAGACTTCATCAGTTATTGAATCTGGTCTTGTTGCAATAGCAAGGCCAACGACGTTTTCTTTTTCTAAAAGAGGCTCGTATAGTTCTTTTAGTTTTTCCAAACTAGCATAAGTATTAGTGTTTGCTTGAAAGTAGGGTATGTATAAACTATCTGGCCATTTTTTTAACATAATGGCTTTAACTTCTTCAAATTGTTCAAGAATATTTTTATTGTTATCCGTTATATTTGATTTACTTCCATCGGTACAAAATATACAACCACCTGTCTTTTTATTAGGACAAGAGAAGTGAGCATCAATTGGCACTTTAAATACTTTTTTATTAAACTTTTTTTTTAAAAAGTAGTTAAATGTATGATATCTTTTATTATCTAAAGTATATTCAAACATAATAATCACCCACATAAATTATACCAATAAATAATTGTCTTGTTAACTTTAGTGTGTTAAAATGTTCATATAATAGGAAGGGTGTTGTTAAGTATGGGTAATCTATCTCAAAGTAACTCTGCTGCAATTTTAAAAGGCCAAAAATACCGTATTACCGTACTTACAGAACGTCTTTTAAGACTTGAATATTCACCTGATGGTAAATTTGTTGATGAGAAAACTGAGTTTGCTATAAATAGAAATTTTCCAGTTCCACAATTTAAAGTACAACAAGATGGTCAATTTTTACAAATTTCAACTGATTATTTCATTTTAACATATAAAAAAGAAGCTCCATTTAATGCTGCTAAATTTGCTCCTGATTCAAATCTTAAGGTAACTTTAGTTAATACTGATAAATATTGGTATTATAACCATCCTGAAGCGAGAAATTTTGGAGGTTCTGCTATATCACTTGATGCAAATGGAACTAATACTAAATTATCTAATGGACTATATTCAACTGATGGCTTTGCTTCAATTGACGATTCTAATAGTTTAATTTTTGATCCTGATGAATACTTAGTTAAACCTGAATCTAAAAGAATGGATATATATTTATTTATGTATCGTAGAGATTTTGGTTTATGTTTAAAAGATTATTTTGAACTAACAGGTAAACCATCATTAATACCTAGATATGCTTTAGGAATTTGGTGGAATAGAGAAAAGATTTATACTGATAACGATGTAAAAATGATAATCCGTACATTTAATAAATATAGAATTCCATTATCTGTTGTTTTACTAACTGATTTTTGGCATATTAAAGATTCGAGAAATTTAGATTTATATAGAACTGGATATACATTCAATCCAAGCTTATTCCCAGATCCTTTCGATTTTACTAATTATCTTCATGAAAGAGGCGTAAGAATAGGACTTCAAATAGATCCATCTGAAGGTATTTATCCTCATGAGTTTTTATATAAAGATGTTAAGCAAGAACTTAATATTCCAACAGAAAATAATGGTGTAATACCTTTTAATGTATTTGATAAGAACATAATTGATGTATACTTTAAAAAATTAATTAATTCATTAATACATGAAGGTATCGATTTCTTTTGGATTGATTATAGAAAAGACTTATCAACACTTAAAGCATTAAATTATTATCATACAAGTAATTTATTCTTTAAATCTAATAATAGACCTTTAATACTATCTAGAAACAGTATGACAGCTGCCCATAGATATCCAGTGCACTATTCTGGTGAAACAATTGTGTCATGGGATACTTTAAATTACTTACCTTCATTTAATTCTGCTGCATCTAATATTGGACTATCTTGGTGGAGTCATGATGTAGGTGGATTTAAAGAGGGTATTGAAGATAGTGAACTATATATGAGATATGTACAGTTTAGTTGTTATTCGCCTATATTTAGGTTTGCAGCTAAAAGAGGCCCATATTATAAAAGAGAACCATGGCTTTGGGATGTTAAGACATTTAATGTCGTAAAAGATTATTGTTCATTAAGGCAAAGATTAATTCCATATATTTATGCAGAAGGATATAAATATTCAAATATAGGTATGCCACTTGTTCAACCATTATATTATATCTATCCAGAAATCTTTGATGAACCAACATATAAAAATGAATACTTCTTTGGTACAGAATTATTTGTAGCTCCAATAACAAAGAAGAAAGACGAAATCATGAATCGTGTAGTTCATAGATTATATTTACCTAAAGGTATGTGGTATGATTTTAAAACAGGAAAGAAATTTCCTGGTAATAAAAGATACATTGCATTTTATAAAGATGAAGATTATCCAGTATTTGCAAAAGCAGGATCAATTATACCTTTATCAGTTTTTGATGAAAATATAAATATATCCAATATTCCATCAAAGATGGAAATTCATATTTTCCCTGGTGAAAGTAATACTTATAAGTTATATGAAGATGATGGAGTAACTAAACTTTATCAAAAAGGATACTACACTATAACAACAATTGATTATAACTACATGCAGAATAACTATACAGTTATTATTAGACCATCAGAAGGTAAAAATGGTATTTTACCTCCAACAAGAGATTATGTAATTAGATTTAGAAATACAAGACAAGCAGATGATGTTCTATTATATTTAGATAAGTCAGAAGCTAATTTGGAGTATGAAGCTAAACAGGATGATACTGACTTTATTGTATCTATAAAAGCAGTTCCAACTACTAAGCAGTTAACTATTAATTGTAAGGGTAAGGATATCGAAATAGACGCTGTACGTATTATTAATGAAGATATTAATTCAATCATTAGTGATTTAATGATTGAAACAAGATTAAAAGAAAGAATAGCTGCTATAGTATTTAGTAACGACTTATCAATACGTAAAAAACGTATTATGATAAGAAAACTTAAAAAAGAGGGTCTATCACCGCTATTTATCAGAATGTTCTTAAATCTTCTTGAATATATTTCACAGTTATAATAAATAAAAAGATTACATTGAAAAATGTAATTTTTTTTTATATAATACCTGTAGGCAGATGAAAAAAGAGTATTAGTAAGGTATCTTTTTTATAGAGAATTAGTGGTTGGTGGAAACTAATAAAAAGAACTTATGAACTTGCTTTTGGATGTTACGGGTTTATTTCCCTTATAAAATAAATTAAGAAGTAAATAAGGTGGTACCACGTATTTATATACGTCCTTTGGTAGCATCTTTTTTTATTGAAAGGAAGAGTATATATGAGAGAAATAGTAATTAATTTAATCTTTTTTATATTGTTAATGCTCATCATATTTTATGTTGATTATCGTTTTGTGCTGAAGAAAAAACTTAAGGGTAAGAAAAAAAGTAAAGACGATATAATGGAAATTAATTATCTTATTGCCAAATTTAAATTAGATAAGAAAAAAATATTATATAGACCTGTTTGTATGAGAGTTGCTTTGATTAATGGTTTTATCATTTCTTTTGTAGTTACAGTAATTGCAAATATAAAACTTCATTTAGCATGGCAATTATTAATAGGTTTTGCACTATTATTTGCTTTAATATATTCTCTTTATGAAATATATGGAAGAATTTTAGTTAAGAAAGGATGGAAGAAAAATAATGAATAATTATAGTGAAATAGAGAAAAAATGGCAAAAATATTGGGAAGAAAATAAAACTTTCGAAGTAAAAAATGAAGGAGCTAATCCTTATTATATTCTAGTTGAATTCCCATACCCATCTGGAGCAGGACTTCACGTAGGTCATGTTAGAAGTTATACTGCTCAAGATGCTTTAGCAAGACTTAAAAGAATGCAAGGATATAATGTATTATACCCAATGGGTTATGATGCATTTGGAGCTCCTGCGGAAGAATATGCTATTAAAACTCATCAACATCCTAAAAATGTTGTTGAACAAAATATAAAAGTATTTGGTAATCAAATGAAATCTATTGGCTTCTCATTTGATTGGTCTAGAGCTTTTTCTACTACTGATCCAGAATACTATAAATGGACACAATGGCAATTTATTCAATTCTTTAAACATGATATGGCATATAAAGCTACTACTAAAGTAAATTGGTGTCCTAAATGTAAAATGGTACTTTCTAATGAAGATGCGGCTGGTGGAGAATGCGAAAGATGTGGCTCTCAAGTAGAACAAAGAGAAAAATCACAATGGATGCTTAGAATGAGTGATTATTCTGAGGACTTACTAAAAGGATTAGATGATACTAATTTTGCAGACAAAGTTAAGTTAGGCCAAATTAACTGGATAGGTAAATCAACTGGTGTTGAAATGGATGTTAACATTGTTGGTGGAGGTAAATTTAGTATTTTCACAACATGTATAGAAACAGTTTATGGTATTACATTCTTTGTTATTGCACCTGATGGAAAATTAATACAAGAATTAATGCCTAGAGTTGAAAATAAAGAAGAAGTTGAAGCTTATATTAAAGAAACTTCTTTAAAATCTTCAATGGATAGAACTGAACTTAATAAAGGTAAAACAGGTGTTGAAGTTAAAGGTGTTAAAGCTATTAATCCTATAAATGGTAAAGAAGTTCCTATATTCTTAGGAGACTTTGTACTTGGTGATTATGGTACTGGTGCTGTTATGGCAGTTCCAGCTCATGATCAAAGAGACTTTGAATATGCTAAAGAACACAATCTTGATATCGTTCAAGTTATTGAAGGAGATATATCTGAAAAAGCTTTTGAAAAACATGATTACTTAGGTAAAGGTATTAAACTCATGAATTCAGAAGAATTCACAGGTTTAACTGTTGAAGAAGCTAAAGAAAAAATTACTGATAAGTTAGAAAAAGAAGGCATAGCTAGAAGAGTTAATAACTATAAAATGAGAGACTGGGTATTTGGTCGTCAAAGATTCTGGGGAGAACCAATTCCAATGATTTATTGTGAAGATTGTGGATGGAATCCTGTTCCAGATGAAGAATTACCAGTACTTCTTCCAGATGTAACTGAATATGAACCAACTGATACTGGAGAATCTCCACTTGCTAAAATTGAAGAATTTGTTAATTGTAAATGTCCTAAATGTGGAAAACCAGCAAGAAGAGAAACTGATACAATGCCTCAATGGGCTGGATCAAGTTGGTATTTCCTAAGATTTATGGATCCAAGAAATGATAAAGAATTTGCATCAATGGATGCTATGAAGTATTGGAATAAAGTAGATTGGTATAATGGTGGTATGGAACATACTGCAAGACATTTATTATATGCTAGATTCTGGGTACAATTCTTATATAATATTGGACTTGTTCCAAATAAAGAAATGATTTGGACTCGTGTATCTCATGGTATGATTCTAGGTTCTGATAATCAAAAAATGAGTAAGAGCAAAGGTAATGTAATAAATCCAGATGATATTATAAATGAATATGGTGCAGACACTTTACGTATCTATGAAATGTTCATGGGTGATTATCAAATGGATGCACCATGGAATACTGATTCATTAAAGGGATGTTCTAGATTTATAGACAGAGTAGTTAAAATAGGGAATATATTAAATGATAAAACTGGTTATACTGATGAATGTTTAGTTAATAAAACAATTAAAAAGGTAGAATTTGATTTGACTCATTTAAAATATAATACAGTTGTATCATCACTTATGATTATGTTAAATGAATATGAAAAATTTGAAGATGGAATCACTAAAGACGATTATAGAGTATTCTTAACATTATTAAATCCTATTTGTCCTCATATTACTGAAGAATTAAATGAAAAATATGATTTAGGAAAAGCTATTTGTGAATCAGAGTGGCCTAAATATGATGAAGCTAAAATCATAGAAGATAATATTACTATTGGTGTTCAAGTTAATGGTAAATTAAGAGGAACTATTGATATTAAGAAAGATGCTCCTAAAGAAGAAGTTGAAGAACTTGCTAAATCAAATGAAAATGTTAAAAAATTTATTGATGGTTTAGAGATAGTTAAAGTAATAGTTGTTCCAAATAAAATAGTTAATATTGTAGTTAAATAAAAAAAGATCCATTAGGATCTTTTTTTATTAGAAATGAAACTTTTGACATGTTTTGTCGAAGATGTTGAATCAATATTCTGAACATATATAATAACTCACCGTTACCTGGTTGGTGGTGCCTGCTTTATCTTTTTTGTCTAGACTTTTGAAGTCTGGATTTACCCAGGAGGTTTTTAGATAAAGAAGGTGATGTATATGAAAAGAGAAACAACTCTTTTTATAATAATAATTATGTTAATTTTAGTAATATTAAAATTAGTATAAGAAAAGACACCAGCACTTTATAGGTGTGGTGTCAAACACAATAGTAGGCACTACCCAATCGGGTAACACTTACAATTAAATTGTATCATTTAATTAAATTTTATCAACATAAAACTTATATTTCGACAAAAGATTTATATTAAATATTTTATAAATAAAATTGGTGATATAAATGAAAGTTAAAATATTTGATGAAGGACATGAAAAAGATTTAGAAGAGCAAATAAATGATTTTTTATATGATAATGAAGTAGAAGTTGTAGATATAAAATATGAAGTTTCTGTATCTATTGCTGGTGAGGATCAAATATACTGTTTTTCTGCTATGATAATATATAAATAACTATGACTTTAAAAGTCATAGTTTTTTTGATAAAATGATAATAGTAATTTTTAAATATAAATTAAGGATTGATAGTATTGAAAAAACTAACAAAAAGTTCATTTATAGAAGGTACATTTATTGCAACACTTGCAATAGTGGTAACAAAGATTTTAGGAATACTTTACGTTATTCCTTTTTATGCTACTGTTGGAGTTAAAGGTGGAGCACTATATGCTTATGCTTATAATATATATGTATTATTTTTAGATGTATCTACTGCAGGGCTTCCTAATGCCGTTAGCAAGATTATAAATGAATATAATACTTTAGATAAACAAGAAGCAAAGGTAAGAGCATATAAATTAGGTATGATGCTTGTTAGATTTATAGCTATTATTGCTTTTATTATCTTATTTGTCTTTGCAAAAGAAATAGCACAGTTTATAATTCATAATTTACAAGGTGGAAACACAATTAATGATGTTGCATTTGTAATTAGATGTGTATCATTTGCTATTTTAGTTATTCCATTTTTATCTGTTGCTAGAGGATACCTTCAAGGTCATAGAAATATTGATGTATCATCAATATCTCAAGTAATTGAGCAAGTAGGTAGGGTTTTAATTATTATTTTAGGTAGCTATTTAGCCCTTAAAGTATTCCATACATCACTTAGAAATGCTGTTGGTATTGCATTATTTGGTGCATTTGTTGGTGGTCTTCTTGCATACTTTTATGTTAAATCTAAGATAAATAAAAATAAAAAAGAGCTGGGTTTAGCAACTAAGTTTAAAGAAAAAGATGATGTTACTAATAAAGAAATTATTAAAAAAATTATTAAATATGCTATTCCTGTAATAATCATTAGTATATCTATTGCTATATATGATTTTATTGATATGGTTTTAATTTTAAGAACTATGGATTATTTAAAATATAGTGCTAAAAATACAGAATTTATTTCTAGTGCTATTAGTGCATGGAGTAAAAAAATAAATGTTATTATCACTGCCATTGGTACTGGTATGACAACAAGTTTAATACCATCTATTGTTAATAGTTATACCCTTGGTAAATGGGACGATGTTGATAAAACATTTAACAAGGCACTACAAATTATATTTGTAGTATCTATACCATTAGTAGTAGGAATAAGTTTAATAGCAAGACCTGTATGGACGGTGTTTTATCAATATAACCATATAGGAGTTAATATATTGACATTTAATGTATGTGTTGCACTTGTACTTAATATGTTTATGATTACTAATTTCACACTTCAAAGTGTTAATAAATTTAAAATGGTGTATATAAGCGTTCTTACAGGATTTATAACTAATGGACTTTTAGATGTACCATTTATGTTATTATTCCATAAGATTGGAATTCCAGCATATTTTGGTGCAGTTGCAGCTACTATAACTGGATATTCACTTTCAATATGCATTGCTGTATTATACTTTAAGAAAAAATATAATTTTCATTATGGAAAGACATTTAGAATATATTTAAAAACATTAATTCCACTTTCATTAATGATTATATCAGTACTTGCTATGAAATATTTCATGCCTGTTATAAATAGAAGATGGATATGTATGGTTGAGTGTATAGCATATGGTTTAGTTGGTGGATTTATATACATATTTACTGCGTATAAGATTAACTTACTAAATGATGTATTTGGAAAAGAATACTTAAATAAAATATTAAAAAAACTTACTTTTGGAAAAGTAAGTATTAAGGATTAGATCATATACATATTTGTAGATGCGTCAATATCTTCACTCGAAATGTTAGTTTTGACGTTTGATTCAAGTTTATTAATTCTTGAATCAAGTCTATTAACATTTCTTTCTAGTTTAGATAATCTTTCATTTATATCTGAAAGAGGATTCAAATTTTGATTCATATAAAATGAAGATGATGCTTGCATCTGTGGCATAGGTGGTAGAAAATTGTTTGATTGATAGTATCCTTGGTTATAACCTGATTCTTGGAAAAAATCATTTCTTTCTTTTCTCATCAATATAATCTCCTTATGTCTATAATATATGAAGTAAAAAAAAGAAGGTGATTTTATGAGACTTCGTAATTTAAAAAATAAAGATGAACTTATAAGTGAGTGTAGCTATTTAATAAATGATCCTACATCACTAAAAGGTTGTTGGAATAAAAAATTTCGTAATAATAATCCAATACATGTAGAAATAGGTATGGGTAAAGGAACGTTTATTAAAAAGATGGCTCTTAAATATCCAGATATTAATTTTGTTGGTATTGAGCATATGAGCGGAGTAGTTGCAAGAGCAATAAAAAATATTAATGAAAATATTCCTAGTAACTTACTTATTATAAATACTAGTGCAGAACTTTTATCAGATATTTTTGATCATGAAATAGAGTGTGTATATTTAAATTTTTCAGATCCATGGCCTAAAAAAAGGCATGCATCTAGAAGATTGACAAGTCCCGAATTTTTAAGTTGTTATGATAATGCTTTTAAGAATGATAAAACTATCATTATGAAAACTGATAATATTGGACTATATGCTTATTCACTCGTGTCACTTAGTGAATACGGCTATATAATCAAAGAAGCTAGTCTTGATTTACATAATGAAGATATGTTTAACATCATGACTGAATATGAAAAAAAGTTTTCAGAAATGGGTTACAAAATTAATTATTTAAAAGCTATAAAGAAATAAAAATTATTTCAATTTACTCTCTATTTTGATATAATTTTTTATAGGAGGCTAACATGAAGAAGTATTTCATATTAGTAGTATTATTTTTATTTATATGTGGTTGTAAAAATGTAAATAAAGCAAGTGTTGATGACATTATTTATGATGCTATAACTTCTAAAAGACAAACTACAAATACAGTTAAAGTTGGTTATAAATATTATAAACCTGCACAAATGAGTGTTATTAAAAGTTTTGATTATAACGAAGTATTAAGATCAAATGATACCAACTACTATTTATATGCTGACGTTGTTGCATATTTTAATAAGGTTGAAAACACTTATGAAGAAAATGATCTTGCTTATTATTCAAAGAAAATTGACTATAAAAATAAGTCTGGTTACATAGAGATTAACGAGTATAAAGCTAATCAATATTTAATTGAAATTATGTATAATTATGCTAAAATAGAAGTGATGGTAGGAAAGAAAAATATCAACATTGCTGTTGCATATATTATGAGTATTTTATCATCAGTTAAGTATAATGATGTGTACATTAATAATGTACTTGGAACTGATGCGCTTAATTCATATGAAGAAAGTATAAATATATTTGAAACTAAAGGGTCAGAAGGAAGCACACTTAAGTATGTTGAAGATAGTCACTATGATAAAGATGTTCTTCCTGATATGGATTTAGTAAATTAGAAAGGTTGATTCCAATGGGTCTATTTGACAAGATAAAAAATGTTTTATTTGAGGAAGAAGAAATTGAAGAAGAAACTCCACAAGTAGAAGATGAAATAAATAATAAAGAAGAAGTAGTATTTAAAAAAGTTGAAGAGGTAAAAGAATATCGTCCTTTACCTGATCATAATAAAGTTGAACCAGTAAGACCAAAAGAACCAGCTTTTGAAAAAGTTGAAGTAGAGTCTACAGATTTTTCTGAAAGAGAATTATTTAAAAGTGATTCAACTTTCAAATTCCCTGCATTTGATGAAGAAGAATTTAATACATCAATGCCTCATGAAGAAGATGATCAAACAAATAATAATGTTTTAGATTTTGAAAAAAGAAAAAGAGAAGAAAGAAGACAAGATTATTCTCGTTTTGATAATAAGGAAACAAGAAATGTTTCTAAAGAAGAATTTAGGGAAGAAAAGAAAAGGTTTAAACCAAGTCCTGTTATTTCTCCAGTGTATGGTATTTTAGATAAAGACTATAAAGCTGAAGATATTCAAGAAGCACCAAAAAATCAAAACAATAATATTATTTCTGCTAAAGACTATGTTGATAGTGTTCGTGCTAAAGCATTTGGTAAACTTGATGATATAACAGAAAATATTCAAGATAAACCAGTTATTAAAAGTGAATCTTATGAAATCAAAAAAGATACAATAGAGGAAATTAAAGAGGAAATTCCTGAAGAAGTTGAAGAAGAAGTTACTATAAATAATCAACCAGAAGCTAATGAGGAATCACTTGAAGATATGATTGATGATGTGATTATTTCTGATGAACCTATTATTGAAGATTCATCTAAACTTATGGAAGAGAGAACTAAGACTATTGATGAACTATTAAAAGATGCATCAGATGATATTATTGAAGTTGGTAATATTGTAGATGATACCATGGATGATATTGAAGAAGATATTAATATTGATGATGATTATCAAAACTTAGGTTCTGATATAGATGAAGTTGTAGAGAGTAAAAAGGATGTTTTTGAAGACACTAAAGATAAATTTAGTGATACATTAGAAAATGATCTGTATGATTTAATCGATTCGATGTATGATAATACTGAAGAAGGTGAATAATTATGGATTTTTGGCTATCCTTTTTGCCAATCGTAATTTATGCACTCATTATTATAATTTTAGTAATTGGCATAATATTAGTTATAAAGTCAATTAAGACGGTTAATAAAGTTGAAAAAGTTGTTGATAATGTTAACGATAAAGTAGAATCTTTAAATGCTGTCTTTAATGTAATTGATTTTACTGCTGATAAAGTTGCTTCGTTTACTGATAAACTTGTAGATGGTGTAACTGGAGTTTTCGGCAAATTATTTACAAAAAAGAATAATGATGGGGATGAAAAAAAAGATGAGTAAACATGGTCTGGCTAAGTTTTTAGTTGGAGCAGGAGTAGGTTTAGGAATTGGTCTTCTAGTTGCTAAGAAGTCTGGTAGAGAAACAAGACATGATATTAAAGTTAAGTTTGACGAACTAGAAGATAAGATTAAAAACCTTGATTATAGTGAAGTAAAAGATGGGGTAGTAGAAAAACTTGATGAAATAAGAAATAAAATTAATGATCTTGATCAAGAGAAATTTGCAAATTTAGTTAAATCCAAAACAGTAGATATTAAAACAAAGTTAAACGAATTAACAAAATATGTAAAAAAGAAATCTGCTCCAGTAGTTAAAAAAATTATTAATGATATTAATAAAAAGTTGGATTCTTTACAAGAACCTTGCGAAGAATAATAAAATAATATATAATATGACTAATCAACGGAGAATGGCCTTACAACCCAGGAGTTGAATCGATGAAAATCGCGTTAAGATTTAAAGTGTATGATTAAGTTCATAAATTAAGGTGGTACCGCGGAAATACATTTTCGTCCTTTAATTTATGAACTTTTTTGTTTATAGAGAGGAAGTATAAATATGACATGTTATGAAGATTTAATGTACAGAGGATTAATTAAAGATGTAGCATCATCTGATTTACAAAAAGTTTTAGATGGAGAACCTATCACATTTTATTGGGGAACTGACCCAACTGCCGATAGTTTACATGTAGGACATTATTCATCTTTAATTACTGCTAAAAGACTAGCAAAGTATGGACACCATCCAATACTTTTAGTTGGTGGTGCAACAGGATTAATTGGTGATCCAAGACCAACAGCAGAAAGAGAAATTATTTCTAAAGAAACTATCGATAAATATTTTGATGGTATTAAAAATCAGGTGTCAAATATTTTTGATGGTAATGTAGAAATAGTTAATAACTACGATTGGTTTAAGGATATTTCTTGGATTGACTTTTTAAGGGATACTGGTAAATACATAAATATTAACTATATGCTTAATAAAGATATTATTAATAGAAGATTAGAAACTGGAATTACATTTGCAGAATTTGCATATACATTAATGCAAGGATATGATTATTTATACTTATATGAAAATAAAAATGTAACGCTTGAATGTGCTGGTTCTGATCAGTGGGGTAATATAACAACAGGTGTAGATTTAATTAGTAAAAAATTAGGTAAAGAAGTTAATGCATTTACAATGCCACTTATTCTAGACGCTAATGGAAACAAAATTGGTAAAAGTGAAGGAAATGCAGTATGGCTTGACAAGAATAAAACATCAAGTTATAAATTATTTCAATATTTAGTTAACACACCTGATTCAAAAGTTGAAGAATATTTAAAAGTATTTACATTCTTAACTAAGGAAGAAATAGAAGATGTTATGTCTAAACATAATAGTAAACCAGAAGACAGAATTGCTCAAAGAACTTTTGCAAAAGAATTCATTACTGATTTACATGGTAAAGAAGAATATGAAAAGGCCGAAAAAATTTCTAAAGCATTGTTTACTGATGAAATATATACGTTAACAAAAGAAGATATATTAGGAGCTTTAGATGGTGTTCCTACATTTAAATTAAATAACGAAGAAAATGTTCTTGAAATGTTAGTAAATAATAACATTTGTTCATCAAGAAGAGAAGCCAGAGAGTTTATTAGTGCAGGTGCTATAAAGATTAACAATGAAACTGTTACTGATGAAAATGAATATGTTGATTCTGACAAATTAATTGATAATGAAGTATTGATTCTTAAAAAAGGTAAAAAGAATTATTATATAGGCATCTATAATAACTAATAATAAAACCTCCTACTAAAATGATAGTAGGAGGTTTTATTATGAGAAACTATAATGTTGTTGGTGATAGATATTTCTTATTTCCGTTTTTATTAGGTGGTCTTGCAGGTGGTGCAATAGGGGCATATTCAAAACCAAGACCTGTTTATGTAACACCTAGTCCATACCAAAACAACTTTTACCCACAGGGACCTTATGGTAATTATTCTTATAGTTATTATTACCCTTATCCTCGATAGAGGATATTTTTTTGTTTATTAAAAATAACATCATAATATAACTTATAATATTTGATCCACCATAGCTAAAGAATGGAAGAGGTATTCCCATAATAGGAACCAAACCAATATTCATTAACATGTTATATAGGCTTTGAAAAATAAAAATTATTAGAAATGAACCATATAATTTCTTCTTAAAATAATTTTTATATTTTGATTTTTTGTATATAAGATTAAATATAAAAAACAGATATGACATCAGTAAAACGATTGTTAGAATTATTCCAATATTATATATACTAAATGAAAAAATAAAATCAGTAACACCCTCTGGAATGTATACAATTATTCTTGATAAGGATATTGGAAATAATTTTGCATTTCCAATACCTATTAGTGCACTTGTAATTTGATAGTTATGTTTAAAATCAATTATTCTTTTAAGTCTATAATATAAAGAACCATTAAATAGACTTATAAATAGTTTTTCTTTAATTATAAATAAAACAACTATAATTGATATTAAAGAAAGAACTATAGTAGATAATAAATATATTATCTTTTTGTTTTTCTTATTAATTAGTAGATACATATACATCAGAAATAAAATAACAACATTTCCTGTATCAGGTTCTAATAGTATTAAAATAGTGGGGATTAAAAATACTATTAGTGACTTTACATATTTTTTCTTTTTAATTAAATCTATTAGTACAAGTGGACATGTAAATTTTGTAAATTCACTTGGTTGAAAAGATATAAAACCTAAATTTATCCAAGCTTTAACATGATTAATTGATTTAGAAAAAAGCAGTGGATAAATAAGAAGAATAATATTTATTAAATAAAGATAATACCTGAATTTGTAAATATACTTAAACTTCAATCTTGAAATAATAAATCCCATTACTAAACTTAAGAAAATGAATATTATAGTCTTGTAAAAATATGATGAGTATGATTTATTTAGAAGAGTCGCTTTATAAATATTTAATAGACTTAAACTTATAATTATTGATAATGTGGTTATTTCAATTTTGTATATATTTAAAAATTTTTTCATAAAAATATTATGTGCTAGTTTTCATATTTTTATCATAAATTTTAATTAAGAGGTGATAGCATTGAAAGATTTACCACGTGTTTATCAAAATGAAATAGATCATAAAATAAATAATGACCAAGAAATATTTTCTTCGTCAGATAAAAATGTTTCTAAAATAAAGAATATTTCCACTAGAGATGTTGATTTACTTCTAAATAATAGAAATCATATTTCAAAGATGAAAGTAAAAGTATATTTAAAAAATGGCAGTGTTTTAGATAAATATTTAATTAGTAGGGATAACAGTTATGTAATTTTTATGGACAACACAAAAATCCTTATTAAGGATATAAGTGAAATTAAAGAGGTATAAAAAAAGTATCAAATTAAATTTGATACTTTTTTAAATAATATCATCAATATATCTTTTTAATTGATGTGCATCTTTTCCAAATATTATTTTAAGTTGATTATCAATCTCAACAACACCTTTAGCACCAAGCTTTTGGATAGCATCTTTATTAACTAAAGTCATATCTTTAAGTATTACCTTAAATCTAGACATATTACATTCAGCATTAATAATATTTTCTTTTCCACCTAGATATGTAATTAATTTATTTGCTTCAATTGAAAAATCTTTTCTTGTTAATTTTAGTACTATACCTGCAATAAGTAAAATAATAACTAAAATAATTCCATATTGCATATACACTGACATACTTTATCACCTATTAGTAATTATACTATATTTAATACTAAATTAAAACATTTTTATTTTGGTACAATTTTCTAACTTTATCATAAATTATTAATGAGAATACATGAAAGGGTGAATGAAAATGTGTAATAATGATAATGAACAAAGAAATTGTATATGTGATATATTAAATGTTATTCTAGTACTTCAAGAAAATGCTTGTCCTGATAACTGCTTAGATTCTTGTGATAGACCTATGCTTGGTGGTGGACCTAACTGTCTAATTTGCAATACAAGACCTGTAATGCTTTATACATGTTGTGGAAACGGAACTGCTTGGAGTATGCCAACAACAAAAGATCCAACCGAAACTGAAACTACATCTAATGTATTTAGAGTAGAGAAGGTTGAAGGAAATTGTTGTACTTTTAGAGTACTTGCACCTAATCCTGATACAACTAGTTTAAATCCATATGTATCTACTAATTCATTTTTTACAATTGATTGTAGCTGCTTATGTGTAATTAGATGTTTATCAGATACTTATATTGATTGTGTATAAATAAAAAAGGAGTCTTTTGCTAAGACTTCTTTTTTATTTTGCATATAATCTATAAAAATTAATTTTTGGATTATTTCCAATTCTCATATTGAAATTTTGACTTCCTATACCATCGTTAACAAATAGTATAGTGTTACCAACTTTATATTTTCCGCTAACATATGTTTTTGCACCTTTAAGTTTTATTAGTGGTCCAAAAAATGGCAGTTTAATTTGACCACCAATAGAGTGACCAGCAAATGCTAAATTGTAATTGTTTTTAAGTTCTATTAATTCATCAGGTTTATGAATTATAAGTATATTAAATAATTTATTATCTCCTTCATTTAGAACTTCTTCTTTTTTAGGATTATTAATTCCCGTGATTCTAATTGGAACTTCACTATCTAGATAAAATAAGAATGACTCATTATCTAGGATTTTATATTCATCGTTAAATAATTGGTAGAATGCATCTTTAAATGATAAATCATTATCACCAATTACAGCAAATTTCTCATACTTTGCATTTATCTTATTTAATTCCTTTTTTACTTTTCCCAATTCTTTCTGACTTAACTTAATGTCTTTTGAAAAGAAATCACCCGTAAATATAACAATATCAGGATTAGTCATATTGATTTTTTTAACCATATTTTTTACGTCATCTAAGTTAGCTGATTTTCCATATAATATATCAGAATATTGAACTATTTTTAAACCGTGATATTTTTCGGGAAGTAGTTTATCAGTTATGGCATATTCTTTTACAATCAGATGATGTGATTTATAAGATTTGTTATAAATAAGAACTATAGTAAGTAAAACTAAAATTACAACAAGAACTATAATAAATTTCTTCTTCATAAATAATTATTCTCCTTTAAACGAGTACTATAAGTATTGCACACACCAAATTATGAATTATATGAGCAGATATTGGTGCAATTATCGTATCATGCTTTTGATATATATAAGCAAACATAAATCCTAAAGCCCCATAAGGAATAATATAAAGTAGCTCAAGTCCACTTGTACCAATTACGTGTACTAATCCAAATAAAATAGCACTTAAAATAGGAAATAAATATTTATTGTTAATTGCTTTTCTTACAGATAATCTAAAAATTATTTCTTCAATAATTGGAGCAGTAATAACCATTGTTGGGAAAGCATATAATGCATATTTATCAACTACTTGGCGATTTATTGATTCATTATTTGCTATACCATTTGTTAGAGTATTTATTATGCTATTTGATACTATCATAATTAAAAGCCCAAAAGCCCATAATTTTAATGTATCAAAAAATATTTCTTTATCATTTTTATTATATTTTTTTAAATCTTCTTTAAAATCTTTTTTATAAAAAAATATAAATAATATCATAACTAATATGCTTGATGAAAGCATTAAAACACTTCTCAAAACACTTCCATTAATATGTAGATACTTTATTAAAACAGATGGTATATTTTGTAGAATAACATATAAAATAAATAGAGCAAATATTTTACTGAAATTTACTAATTCTTTATTCATGACTTTATAGTTTCCTTTCTTAATAAATATACCAAAATATGGCTTAAAAATAAATATGTTTTTATTGCATCAGACACTTGGTTTTGATATTATTATAATGAGAATAATAGAGGGTAGAGGACTATAGTGTATTAGTTTTTTAAATAAATTTATATAATCCGGACGGTGATAACATATGAAAGAATCCTACTGGGGATACTGGCTAATTTTGCTTGGTGTATTTGTAATTATAATAATGCTTCTTGTTCAAAATATTACATCTAGTAATACACAAGACTATTATTTAATTAAAGAAATAACAGAAGCATCAATGATTGAATCTGTTGACCTAGCATATTACCGTGACTATGGCGAAGTTAGAATTATTAAAGAAAAATTCGTTGAAAACTTTGTCAGAAGATTTGCTGAATCTGCTGACTTAAATAAAACTTACACAATATCTTTTTCTGAGATTTATGAAGCCCCTCCAAAGGTATCAGTTAAAGTAGCTTCAAAATCTAATTCATTTAATGTGTTTGGAGATGCATCTAGTTTTGAAACTGTAAACACTATTGATGAAATTTTAGAAGTTGATGTTAAAGATACTCTTTCAAAAGTTAAAATTGATGAAACAAATATTTCGGGTGGAGGATCTACCAAAGAGCCAACACCAGGAGTTGGTGAATTTGCTGACATGAATTATGTTGCAAAACCTGTAAACTCTGATACATATTGTTTAAATAGAACTGCAGAATTTAAAATAGATCCTAAAGATGCTGCTCATGTTCAAGGTGTTGCATTCCCGTCATTTACTTGTACAAGATATACAACTAATAAAAATCAAGCTTGTGCAATCTTCTTTCCAGAAGGATTTACTGATAATGGATGGACAATTACTGGTTGGGTTGATTCAGAAAATAGAGGTGGAACAATCCATAAACCAGGTGAAGAATTTGATATAACAAGTAATAAAACATATTATGCAGTAGTTGTACAAACTCAATAATTATTAAAACCAATAAAAGAAAGGTTGATATACATGAAGAAGTTAAAATATATAGTATTTCTTTTTATAACTTTTTTATGTTTTAAAAGTGTAAAAGCTTCTAATTGTTCATATGAAGATTTTGCTAAATATAATAGGGCAGCACTTGATATTAAAACTTCATATGAGTTTAAGGAAACTAAAGATGATACTGGTTACATAACTGAATATTTTCAAATTAGTGCTATAAATGTACCTGATACACTTTATATCATTGTTATTGGTGATAATGGAACTAAAAATACCCTTAATCCTGATTCAAGTGGAATTGTTAGTTTTCCATCTTATAGCTTAGGTTCTGTTGTTAACTTTAAATTTGAAGTTTATACAAGTAGTAAAACATCTTGTCCTAATGAAAAAGTTACAGAACTTTATCTAAAAAAACCAATGCTTAATCCATATTATTCAACTGGATATTGTTTAGCAGATCCTGATAATAGTTTTTGTGATAGATTTGTTTTCCAAGAAGTAAGTATGGAAGACTATGATAAGTTTGCTAAAACAACTAGAGACAACAAGAAAAAAGAAAATGAAGAATTATTAAAAGAAGAAGAAAAAGACGATAGCCTTAATAAAATATATATTATTGCTGGAGTAACATTTGGGGTTTTAATTATTGGATATATTGGATATAGAGTAATTAAAAGTAGGGGGCAAAGGTTATAATGAAAAGAAAGTTTTTAGTATTTTTAATTTCGTGTTTTTCTTTTATCGGAACAATAAATGCTGCTGAGGCATTTCATGAAGGAGACATAATTAAGGGAAGAACAAGTATCAATCCAAGACGAGCTTATAAAGTTTGTACAGATGGTAACTGTTTAGATAGAAGTTTATATTTACATAAGATTACTGAAGGAACATTTCAAAATAGTAATCGTAGTGAAGATGATTTAATTAGAGGTGGAGATACAACTCGTATTGTTTGTCTTGATGCTGGACTTCAAGGAATGGCTACTAATGGTAATACTGACCTTATAGTAAAAAAAGTATTTACTTATGATAGTCCACTTCTTCTTGATAGAATGTTTCTATATATAATGAATGCAAATAGATCTGATGCTCAAGGTGGAAATTACAGCTATTATTCACGTGTAGTTGCTGCAAGAGCTCTTCAATCTGTTTCTGTATATTATTCAAACTTCAATGTTTTAAAAGGAAGCTCATATTTTGATGCCGAAGAAGTAGACATGCAAGCATATGCTAATATGGCTGCTTTATGGCTTACTGTAGATTCGAAAGAAGATCCAAGTTTCTATAAATTTGTAAACGAAATCTTTGGACCACTTGATACATATAATAATGATAATTATATTGATACAGATCATGATGGAAAAGTAGATCTTCAAGATATTGAAAACCATTTAGTTGGTTGGAGAGTAAGAGATGATAATGCTAAGTTTGCTGGTAGCACTACTAGAACAAATGTAGCAATTGATGTATCACCGCAATCAAATACAGGACCTAACCACATAACACTTCAAGACTATGATGGTCAAAAAATAATCGATGATGCAAGATTCTTATTTAAAAGTGCAATTATATATTCTATGGATCCAGCAAGAGTAGAAACAAATCATAGTTATGTTACATCAAGTTATTCTGTTATCAGACCTGAAACAACAATAACTATAGACGATAGCACTGCTGAAAAAAATGTTATTTCTTTAAGAGAAATGTTTGGAAAAGCAGGTAAAAAATATATTGATTTAGCTTCTTGTAAAGGTAAAGATTTACTAGAATTTCAAATAGTATTCCACAATCTTGGAGAAAATAATGATAGACCAGTATATATTTATCAACATATAGATGATCAACAATTTGATTTTGAAGGACCTTTATATATAAGTTTAACTAATGATGGTAAGAATTTAAAAATAGTAGATTCTTTTGATGATTTAAGAGATTATATCAAAGCAAATGAAACAGTAATGTATGTTGAAGATTCAAAATCTGAAGAACATGTATCTAAAATTACTTTCTATAGAAATTTAAGAAGAAAAAGAACTGTAGTTCTTCCAGGAATGGTTATTTCAAGTGCTACTATTGAGTACTATATGGATAATAATTTAGGTGAAGCAGCACTTCTTGTTAATAGTAGAGATGGAGAAGAAAATTATGATCCATTAGTAAATCAAAGATTTATAATTGGTAATTATGATCATGTTTATGGTGGCAATAAACCAGTTAAACCTGAAATACCAACTGATGCTTTATATTCACCACCATCTAATCCAATACCTTTAGTTGAAGAAGAAAAGGATAAATCAAAAATTACTGCTGAAGTAACATATAAGTGTGAAAAACATACCTGTGAAATTACAACAGACAGTAATGGTAAGAAAAAGTATTATGGTGAACATGGTGTACCTGTTGATGAGTCAACTTATAACAGAGAATGCTTTGTATGTTCAAGACCGTCTAAAACTGATGATAATTATCGTGGTATAGATGGTAGAATAGTAAGTATTGCTCAGTGGGAAAAAGAATGTAAATGTATCACAACTGGTAAATACTTATATGATGATGATGGAATTTTAAAAGCCGTTAGAAAAATATATTATTCTTATGAAAATCAATTACATGAACTTGACGAAACAGAAGTTTACCGTTATCCAGAAGGACATGTAAAAGCTGGAGAAATTATTCCAGATGATGAACTTAAATCAATTAGATATGATATTAATAAACAATGTAATGAGTGTTTAACTCCAAGCGAATCTAACGATGGTTTATGGCATGATGATGAAGGACAACCAACAGATGAAGTTACATATAAAAAACAATGTACTTCATGTGAAGATATGATAACTAATAAGTCCGATCCTATTAAAGATCCAAACTTTAAAAATTATCTAAAACAATGTTGTCGTACAAATCATAATAACGATGGATCATCTAACATTGAAAAGAAATCAGTTATTAGAAAATGTGATGCTGCTAAAGCAGCAAATGATCAAAAAGGAATTAATAAGTGGTGTGAACTATCTAATTACTGTAGCATATGTGATGGTACGAAATCAGTTCCAAGAGCTTGTACAGAATTCTCTGATACTAACTTAGTAAATTGTGCTAATAATGCTGATGCAGTTATTAAAGATTCAGATAAAGTAAAAACATGTATTATTGATTATGTTGATGAAAACAATAATTCATATCAATATACACAAGGTGGAACAAACAAAGATAATCCTTATTGTAAAATATATTGTAAGGAAGATTACAAATTTGGACTACCTACTGGTAAGTGGACTGAATCAGGCAAGAAGTTTACAATAACTGTTGATATGTCTGGTACAAAATCTTGTTATACAGATAAGATTAATACAGAACAATTTATTGCTGATATTAATTACCTTGAAAGTCAGATTATGGCTGGTGATATATCTTCAACTGATATAGCACGTAGATATGATACAGCAGTTAAGTATTATAATTACTGTACTGAGCCAAAAGGTAATTGGGAAAATAAAATGGATTTTTCTAATCAAGATATATATGTAAAATATGATGAGAATTATGTAGGCATTGTCAATAGTGATGATAAAACAGGAACTATTAAATTATCACTTCTTGATTCGACAAATAAACAGTATGACTCTAAATTCTGGTATTGTACAGGAAATGATGTTAATGAAGGATATAATGAATGTATTAACGGTTCTTCATATACTAATGCAAGTAATATTCCTAATAAAATAAATATTAAATATGATTGTAGTGGAAATAACTGTACATTAAGAGATGGCGTAAAGGTACCATATTTAAGTTTAAATAAAGTAACTTATGCCTCAAGCAAGTCTACTCAAACAGGAACATATGCTCCACCAGTTACTTTTGCAACAAAAGCACTAAGTGGAACAATAGAACTTTGGGATAAAGTTCAAAAAGATTGTTCTAATAAAGAAACTGGATGTAATTATGAAAGATTATCATCAGCTATTACTGTTGCAACTGGTAATTTAGTTGAAGCTGATGGAACTGGTAATTATAAGGTGGTTACTGATAAAGTAGGAGATTTACCAGTCCAACTTAATAGAACTAAAGGTGCATATAAGTTTGAAGTGTTATTTAAAGGAATAGGACAATACTTTAATGAGTATTCTGGCGCAACTAAAACTTATGGTCGTTTACTTGGCGATCAAAGTGCAGTTCAATTAATAAGTAATAATAATCCATTTGAAGGAAATTATTATTGCGCTTATGTAGTTAACTGTCCAAACTGTGGTTATAAGTGCGTCCCAGATCCAGAAAAAGGATTAACATGCAGTACTGAACCAACATGTAATGGTGGTAAATGTTCTACATCTTGCTATCCAAATTGTATATATGATTCATCTAATTCTAATTTAGAAAATAACAACAGAGGATTTAACTTCTCAGCTCGTCAATATTCAGATAATAACATTAATCCTAATGATAGACAGTTAGGTTCTAACTTATCTAATTCAAAAGGTCAAAAGTTTATTAGTGAGGTTACAAAATCTGCTGGTACTAAAGTAGAGTATGAAATCACTTTAAATCAAGAACTTATTAATGTAATTAGAGATTATAATCAAAAGCAGCAAGCAAATGGTGGTTATGCTAATACTAATATGACTTGTACATCTATTTCTTCAGATAGCAATAAGGAATATACTTATATGAAATGTACAAGTAATTTCTTAAAACAATTAATGAATGACGAGAAATTTAGTAGGTATATTAAGGTAAGTGCTGTCAGCGGTACTTATACTGAACCAGTTGATCCTAAAAACAATATTGGCCCTGCTTATAGATAGGTAATAATAAAGTCGAAAAATTATCGTTTTTCGGCTTTATTTTTTACCTTATTTACTTGAATAAATTATGCGATTGTGATATCATTTACACAGAGGTTGGTGTAATACTATGAAAAGAAAAAAAGTGGTTTTGACAACAATACTTTCACTAATATTTTTTATGGGTACTGCTAAAGCTGCTGAGTGTTCTTATACAGAGCTTGCAAAGATTAATCAAGAGGCTGCAAATGTTAAACTTGATTACGAAATTAAAACAAAGGTTATACCTGATCCAGTCGAAAATGACTCTGATTTTGGATATGATCAAGATGTAGAAGTTGACTATTTAAATGTATCTGTTTTAAATCTAACTGACAACTTATATATCAAGATTTATAACTCTGATGATAAATCAACTAAAATCATTTCGGGTTCTGAAGCAAAAGACGGAATTGCTAATTATGAAATAGATGATTTAACTGGACTTGCAAAATTGTCTTATAAGGTATATACTAGTTCGAACACGAGTTGTGCAGACCAAGAAATTATATCTGGAAGTAAGACTCTTCCAATAAAAAATGTGTACTATCAAGTAGGGGCTTGTATTGATATGCCTGATTCACCAGCATGTCAAAAGTACGTAACCAAAGAAGTTACACCAGAGGAATTTGACAAAGTTATTGAATCATCTTTAAAAAAGAAACAAGAAGAAGCAGATAAAAAGAATAATAAGGGATTCAAAAAGGTTACCAATTTTATTAAAAAGAATAAAAAAGGACTTATAATAGGTGGCTCTATTATTGTTGTGGGGGTTGTTACTACAGTAGTGGTAATTAAGAAACGAAGGAGTCGATTAATATGATAAAGAAAATTAAGCCAATTTCCTTATTTATTGCAACAATTATTGCATTCCTAGTAGGAAGCAGTAATGTTTTTGCGTTTAAAGAAGGGGAATATTTTACTAAACAAACATCATCATCAAGTTATGAAAATAACTACTATAAAGTAAATGGTGAATCTAAAGGTGCTACATTATATTTCCAACATGGATATGATAATGCAACTAATACTTCATATGACTTTTACTGTTTAGATGGTATTAGAAAAGCTCCAGATGTTAGTACTGTACCAAACTTAAAGGTTCAATCAGTACTAGATAACTCAGACCCTGTAGATGCAGTTATTCTATACATCATTAATGCTGAGGGTTATTCTTATAATGCTAAATTAACAGCAATGAGAGCATTTACTCCACTTACAAAAAAATATGCAAGTTTTGAATCTACACTAAATGGTGATTATACTGCTATTTATTCAATTATTAACAGTGGTGTATATTGGTCAAGTGAAGCATCACTTCAAGATTTTAGTGCTGTATTTAAAAAATTCTGCGTAGATGGAAACTGTGATACAGATCCTGGATCAAGAGGAGATATTACTCCACAAGAAGTATATAATCACTTACTAGGTTATAACTTATTTACTAAAAAACCAAGTGATATTCCAAATTATTCATTTGATATTAGTAAATATACATTAGATGAATCTAATGGAACAGTTGCTAGTGCTAAAAAATTATTACTTGAAGCTATGGCTTATGCTGGTAAAGTTAAAGAAAATAATATAACTGGTAAATCTGTTAAAATTTTAGATAAAAATATAAGTGATAAACTTCCAAAAGAACTTTCTACTTCTGAAGAATTACAAAGAGATATTCCAAATGAATATAGAAGTATTTCATTTAAAGTTGCATTCGAAGGATTTGCAACAAATGATGTTAAATCTTCTGTTAAATTACATTTAACTAAAGATTCTAATAATAATTATGTTGATATAACTAAAACTGTATACCGTGTATATGGTTCAAATGATGAATGGAAAGAATTTAATGGTGATACTGATTTTGCATCACTTATAACAAGCGATAACGTAATCATTGAAGTTGAAGCTAGACTTGAAGGTAAAGTAAAAACTTCTGAAGCTGTTGAAATCGGATTCATTGTTGATCCTGAATATACTGTTCAAGGTGAATTAAAAGGTGCATACCTAGTTCCAATTGGAAAACTTGCTGACGTACGTCAAAGATTCTTCGTTGGTTCAGGATCTTCTAATACACCAAGACCAGATGATACAAAGGAACCAATTTCATTTACATGGAATCCAACTGCATCTGTTTGTGAAACAAGAATCCCTGATGAAAATGACATCGACGGATGGAGAGACTGGATGAAAGAATGTTGTGACAGCGAAAAAGGAGACTTTAACGTTGTTAACGAATGTACTAAAAATGGTAATGATGAAAATAATAAATGGTGTCAATTAAAGAAAAAATACTGTGATGTATGTAATACTACAGTAGATGTTCCAAAAGATTGTTCTGAATTCTCTGAAGGTGAATTTGAAACTGGTAAGAAAGCAACAATCACTGGACCAGAAAAAGTTAAATTATGTGTACTTAACTATTCTGATAGTGCAAAAACTAAAAATTCACGTCAATTAACAAAAGATTCATCAGTTAATGCAAACCCTTACTGTAAGGTATATTGTAAAGAAGATTATTCAATGACACTACCTGCTGGTAGATATGTTATAAGTGGTAGATACTTTACATTACAAATGGCAGTTAAAGGTACTAAAACATGTTATGCAGATGATATTAAATTAAATGACTTTAATGAAGATATCGAACTATATACTAAACAATTAGCTGCTGCTATAGAAATTGGTGATTCAAACCTTATTGCTGAAACATACAATTACTATACTCAAGCTATATCTGATATTAAAAAATGTGCAGCTGGATGGAAAGATGATTATGACTTTAATCCTGATATAGCATTTACATATCAAGAAGACTATATTACTGAACTTCCTTCAAAAGAACTTAAATTTACTTCAGATAATAAAGAAACATCTGTAGAAAATTGGTACTGTGATGGAAACGATGTTGATATTACATATTCTAAATGTCTAAATGGTAATGGATCTAATACAATGCCAACTAGAGAAATTAAAGGATATACTTGTCAACAATCAGGTAACTCATATAAGTGTAGTGAAACTACAGTTAAAGTTCCAACTGTAAGATTTGCTTATAAGAAAGTAACAGGAACTGGTTTATTTACACCTGAATCTGTATTCTATACAAAATATTCAACTGGTGTTATTACAAGTAAAGCAACTGCTGATGCTTGTAAGTTAGGTGAACCTACTAAAGATGGTAAAAATTGTAAATATACTATTATTGAAAAAACACTACATGATAAGATTCCTGATAGTGATAAAGAAGTTAGCGAAGAATCTGGTATTATTCCAGTATCACTAAAAGCAAATAAAGGTGTATATACATATAATCTAGAACTTAACAATGTTGGTGAGTTCTTCAATAAGAATACATCTGGACGTTTAATTGATTCAGATGAATCTAAACATTCAATTGCTGGTGCTGATTTCGTAGACTTTAAAGGTAACTACGTATGTGCATATGTTGTTAACTGTCCAACTTGTGGAGTTAAATGTGTACCAAATCCAGAAAAAGGATTAACTTGTGAAACTATTGAAATAGTTCCAACTCCAGGTACTGACACTCCTGAATGTGATGGTAAAAACTGTGATATTAAATGTACAACAGAAGGATGTTTATATGATAATGAACATGGCTTCTTAGCATCTGTTCATCAAACTTCAGTTGAAAACTTTGGTGGTTCAGGTAGAACTCTTGGTCAAAACTGGAATGCTGAAACAAATAAAAAAGCTGAAGCTGCTATAGCATCTATTACTGAAAAAGGTGAATCAATTTATAAAGAACCTGAATATTCATTTACATTTACTCCAGCAGTTATTACTGCAGTAAGAGAATATAATAAAGATAATCAAAATAAAGGTGGATACTTAAATGATTCAATGTATTGTAAGAATTATTCTTCAATCAGAACTGATGAAAAAGTAACTACTGAAAATGATTATCTAGTATGCAAATCTGAATTATTAGATATGCTAGAAACTGAAGCAAAAAATGGAACTAGCGGATTTAAAGTACAAGCTAGACTTGATACATTTAAAGAAGCAGAATCATTCCTACGAAGCAAGTACTGTAAAGAAAACACATGTGCTTTAGTTGGAAATATAGGACCTGCTTGGAAGTAGTAGAAAGGGTTAGTTAGATGAAAGAATCATATTGGGGTTATTGGTTAATTTTACTTGGTGTATTTATCATAATTATTATGCTTGTAATACAAAATGTTACATCTAGTAATACACAAGACTATTATTTAGTTAAAGAGATTACTGAAGCATCTATGATCGATGCCGTAGATTATGGCTATTATCGCCAATATGGTGAAGTTAGAATCAACAAAGAAAAATTCGTTGAAAGTTTTCTTCGTCGATTCGCTGAATCTGCAAGCTTAAGTACAACTTATACAATTTCATTCTATGATATCTATGAAGCTCCTCCAAAAGTTTCTGTAAAGGTATCATCTAAATCAAATACATTTAATATATTTGGTGACACAGAATCATTTGATGTAGTTAATAAAATTGACTCAATCATTGAACTTGATCCAGAAATTGGTTTAGATGGTTCTAATTCATAGAAACTAAAAGAAAGGGAGAGTAAAAATGGGTAATTTAGGAAATACAATAAAAAAATTCTTATCTAATAAGAATACTGTTACAATTTTAGGTGTAGTAGTTGGAGTATTAGTTTTATACTTGGGTTACAACTATCGTGTTAAAAAAGCTGTAACCCCAGTATCTATTCCTGTTGCAAAAGTACAAATAGGATCTCGTACTGAAATTACACAAGATATGATACAATTTGTTGATGTATCTAGTAGTTTCTTAAGTAAATGTCCTAACGTTATTACTGATGCAAATCAACTTATTGGTAAGAAAGTTAATATAGGATCTACAATTCCTATAAATGGATTATTCTATACTGAAAGTGTAGTTAATCCAGAAGATATGCCTGATTCGGCATATGCAAATATTCCTGATGGATATACACTATTTAGTTTAAGAGTTGATAATGAAACTACTTATGGTAACTCTATGTACCCTGGTAATTACATAGATTTATACTTATCTGGTAGTGACGGTGGAAAGCCTATGTATGGTAAATTCATTGAATCAATTGAAATATTAGATGCAAAAGATGCATCTGGTAAACACGTATTTGATGGAACAAGTGATGCTGGTACAACAGCTGTACTTCTATTTGCTGTTCCAAATGATATGTATGAACTATTAGAACTTGCTGAAGATTTAAGTTTAAAAATAGTTCCAGTTCCAAGAAATGCATCATATTCTGCAAATCCTGGAGCAACTGAAATTAAGAGTGATTATTTCCAAGGATATATCTTATCTAAAGGTAATATAATTAGAAATTAATAAAGAATAAAAAGAATAAAAATTAAGAGGTGGCTAGCATGAATGATGCTATATTTTCTCAAATCGATTTTGGGCCTTTAAAAGAGTTTTTACAAGATGATAATGTTACTGATATTGAATATAATAATGAAGGACAACTTTACGTTAAAACTCTTACAAAAGGTGTATATCGTGTCGAAAGGCCTGAGATTAACAACACTTTAATAGAAAAGCTCGCTTTTCAATGTTCAAATGTAATGGGTAAGTCGTTCAATATGGCTCACCCTTTTCTTGATGCTGAGAGTGCTGAGCTTCGTCTTAACTTCATTCATGAATCAATAGCAACAAATGGTATAGCAGTAACAATTCGTAAAACCCCTGCTAAAATCCGTTTAAATAAAGATAAATTAATTAATGAAAAATATGTTACAGAAAATCTTTTAGATTTTCTAATAACATGTGTTAAAGGTCACTGCAACATTATTGTAAGTGGTGAAACTGGTTCAGGTAAAACCGAACTTGTTAAATATCTTGCGTCTAATACACTTGAAAATGAAAAGATAATAACAATAGAGGATACCCTAGAACTTCACTTAGATAGAATATTTCCACATAGATCAATAATTGCAATGAAAACAAATAACATTGCTGATTACTCAGATGTACTAGTTACATGTATGAGACAAAATCCAAGATGGATTTTACTATCAGAGGTTCGTAGTGCTGAAGCAGTTATGTCAGTAAGAAACTCTATTTCTTCTGGTCACTGTATTTTATCAACTATCCACTCAGATAGAGCAGCTAATATACCAATGCGTATGTACTCACTACTTGAATCTAATCTAGATATTGATCAGTTCTTAAAATCAATACATAGATATGTTCAAATTGGTATACATGTTAAAGGTTATATGTCTGCAGAACTTGGAAGATTTCAACGTGAGATTGTTGAAGTTTGTGAGTTTTATGTTGATGATAATAATGAAGCTAAAACAAATATTATATTTAGAAAAAATATAGATAATACAATGACATTTAATAATCCTACTAAATACCTAAGACAAATATTAGGTGCACAAGGAATTATTATTAAAGATAAATTATTTACAGAAGAAGATCAAAACGTAGGTGAAGAAAAAATACCTTCAACAAGTCCAAATTCAAGCAAGGTAAGTAATGTTTCGCCAACAACGGTTAATACAAATGTATTTACTGAAGATACAAGTAGACAAGCCGTAAGTGCACCTATTAACCCTGTAAATAATAATTTAAATCAAAATGTTAACACTACACCTAGTGTTAATCAAAGTGTAATTGCTCCTGGAGTGGTAAGTAGACCTATAAATCCTGCAAATACAACTACTAATCCTACTCAAACAAGTAACATATTAAATCAAGCAAGAGCACAATTTGTAAACGCACAACAAAGTGTAAATAATTCAAGTTTTAAATTTGATGATGATGTAGATGCGTTATAATTAAGAAGAAAGAGGGAGAGCATATGGAATTAGTTATACTAATTATTATTACTGTATTTGTTATTTCATATCGTAAAAATACTGGTGATAATGTCTATAAGTTTTTTGCTGATCAAGTAGCTAATATATATAATAAGTATGCTCCTTATAGTTTTAAAAAGGTTAGAGAAAAAACTAAAGAACTAGGTCAAGAATATACTGCTAAACAGTATGCAGGACAAGTACTAATGTTTGCTGGTATTGCTGGTGGTATTTCATATATGTATTTTTATAGTATTATATGGGCTTTATTTTATGGTACAGTTGCCGTATTATTTATTCCATATTTAGCATATTTAAGATGTAAAAAAATATATAGTGAATATGTTTTTGAACAACTTCAAGTTTACACTACTAACGTAATAATGGAATTTAATACAACTCAATCATTTGTTAAATCGTTAGAAGGTGTTAGAGATTCTGGTATTCTAGAAGATCCTGTACTTTCTGATGTTAAAATGATGATTGAGATGAGTTATGAAAATGGTTCTATTGATGATTCAATAAATTATTTTAATCAAAAATATCCATATTATATGGTTAAGAATATGCATCAATTATTCTTACAAATAACAAAAGAAGGTGCAAGAGATTCAGGTGAAGCTCTTGAAAACATGTCAATGGATATCGATGCCTTAGTAGAAGGCGTATATCGTGACCAAATGGATAGAAAGAATTTCCATAGAAGATTTGTTACATTCGGTTTAGTATTATACTTACTTGTAATGGTTATGCAATTCTTACTAGGAACTGATAACTATATTGAATTAATTGAAATATGGTATGTTAAAATTATTCTTCATCTTGTAATAATCATTAATACATATTTCTTACTTGATGGTGAGAAATATTATAATGGCGATGTGGGGGTGGAATAGTATGTATTTTGAGATTATTCTTGTTGGTATAATAATAATATTTATTATGGCCAAAAATGGTAGTGTTTCCACTTCAAATTTTATTGAAGATAATGAAATGTTCTTTAGAAGATTTAAAGAAGATGATTGGGATTTTTATTGTAAAGCACGTTATGGTGATAATATAAATCCTAATGTACTTTTTAATAAAAGAATTAAAAATGGGGCAATAGTAACAGGTATATTACTTTGTTTCTTCATTGGACAACTTAACTATATTAGAATTATATTTGCTTGTTTAGTTGGTATCGTAATATTTAAATACGACTATACAAGAATTAAAGGTTACTATAAAAAACATTTAAATGATATAGATGAAATGTTACCACATTATTTAAAGAGTTTAGAAATATTAATTCAACATTATACTGTTCCTGTTGCTATGGGTAAATCAATGAATGATGCTCCAGAAATCTTTAGATCAGGACTTCAGCAGTTAGTAAATGAAATTAATGCTGGTAATGATACTATCAATCCTTATATGGACTTTGCTAAAGCTTATCCTGTACGTGATTCAATGCGTATGATGAGACTTTTATATCGTTTATCACTTGGTAGACAAGAAAGAAAACAAGAACAATTACTTGCATTTTCAAGATCCATTTCATCACTGCAACAAAAAGCTCGTGATACTAAATATAAAAATAGACTTGAAAAAATGGAAAGTAAAACAATGCGTATGCTTGTTGCAACGGGTGTAGGAGTTATGGTTTTACTAATCATTGCTGTAATGAGAATGATGAATATTTAATCTCAAGGTTGTTTAAATCTTGAGATTTTTTATTTACATTACAACATATATTTTATTGATATTTTAAAATAAAAAAGTTATAATACTTATAAGAATAAAGAATTATATTAAGGAGGATTTTTAAATATGAAAGAAGCTACTGGAGAATTAAATATGACAGTTATTGCAGTTGTTGCAATTGCAGCTGTTGGTGCATTCTTTACAATAGTTATATGGCCTAGAATTAAAAATAGTTTATCAAACTCTACTGATTGTGCAAATGCTGTATGTGAACAATGTAGTACAAATGCAAATGGAGATAGGGTTTGTGATAGATGTACATCATCTGACGGAACAAAAACAAATTTACATTGTACATATAAAGCATCTGAAGAATAATTATTTATAAATTTTAAAGGGGATTAGACTAAAAATGAAAGAAGCGACTAGTGAGTTAAATATGACTGTTATAGTTGTAATAACGATAGGACTCCTATCGACTTTTTTCTTTTCTGTAATTTGGCCTAGATTAAATAGTAATTTAAAATCAAACACTAAATGTAGTGATGCAATTTGTAAATGTACTACTAAAAATTGTAGTGGTACTGAAGATTGTGCTGAAAAAGGGCAAAATGGTGTTTGTAAAATGGTCAAATGTAAATTATATGATAAAAAGACTGGCAAAGAATCTGAAATCATATGCCCATATAAAGGATAAAGTGGTGATATTTTATGAGAGAAGCGATAGGTAGTACTTGGTTATTCCAAATAGTTATTGTTTTTATCCTTTTATTTACAGGGTATATGTGTCTTTCTATAAACCATTCTAAGGCATTTGCTGTTAAAGACGATATTATAGAAATTATTGAAAGACATAATGGTATTGATTTAACAAAAAGTGCAAAAAATGGAAATAAAACGCTAGAAGAGATAGCATCTCGATTACAAACTGCAGGTTACAGAACTAACGGAAATTGTTCTGCACTTGGTAAGAAAGATAGTAATTCTGGATTTAGTGAATGGTATGGTTTTAATAGAGAAGGAAATGCCGTTGGTAATGGAGAAAACGTTACCTTCTGCATTAGAAGAATGAATGTTTCAGGTAATATTCAAACAACCACAAATAGTGGTCTTATTTCTGAGCTTCCTGAAACAGTATATTATCAAGTTGGAGTGTTTTATCAACTTGACTTACCAGTACTTAATTACTTAATGTCATTTTCATTAAAAGGTGACACAAGAGTAATATATAATCCTAATGAAAAATAATTAGAATATGTAAAAAAAGGAGTTGAAGAGTAATGCGTCAAGCTATAGCTGGTACATGGGTATATCAATTAGTCATTATTTTTATACTTCTTTTTGTTAGTTTTTTAACATTATCTTTAACATATTCTAAAGCATTTAAAAACAAAAATGAATTATTAAATATAATAGAAAAATATGAAGGTGTTACTCAAGAAAGTATAGCAATAATGAATAACTATTTAGTATCAAATGGTTATAGAGTAACTCACTCATGTCCTACTAATGATGGTCTTCCATGGTATGGTGTACAAGACATTGAAGGACAAAGTATTTTTTTTAAACAAGCTGTTGCCGGTGAAAAATATTCATACTGCATAAGAAGACAAAAAAGTAGTGCATCAAATAATAAAGTATATTATGAACTTAAAATATTTTTTAAGTTTAATTTACCTGTTGTTGAAAATGTAGGTACATTTACAGTAGATGGATCTACTAGTGATATATTTGAAAGTTGTGATTTGATATATCAAAATGTAAATAAAAACCGTGCTAAATGTGGTAAGTAGGAAGGATAGTAGTATATGAATGTTATTGTAAGTAATAAAAATGAAGAAATACTAGCTAATTTAGATATTGATTTAATCAAAAGTATAAGTGGTGAGTTTACACCTGAAGAAATAGCTGCACAATTTCCGTCTAATTTTTACTATAATAAGATGGTTCTTGATATTACTGCTATAAAAAATTATACAAATATAAATATAATTCAAGAGTTATCATTACTTTTGGATATGTCTAAAGTTGTACTATTTTTAGATGATTCTGAAATAGTTAATTCACCAACATATCTATCTCAACTTGTATCAATGGGTATATATAATTTTGCTAAAACAACAGATGCAGTAAAATTTTTAATTGATAATCCAAATACCTATAAAGATGTTGCAAGTTATCATCAACTTAATAATGTGGCGCCATCATCTTATCAAAATAATATAAATAGTGTTGATACAGTTGAAGATTCAAGATTGAGAGTTATAGGCTTTAAAAATATAACTGATAATGCTGGGGCATCAACACTTGTATTTATGCTTAAAAAACAACTAGAAAAACTATATAATGTTATGGCGGTTGAAGTTAATAAACATGATTTTATATACTTAAATGATAGATCACTTCAATCAACAGATGATTTAGCATCATTTGTTAATAGCAATCAAAAAAGTGAAGTAATTCTTGTTGATTTAAATGATGCTAGTGGAGAAGATGTTTGTACTGATATAGTTTATTTAATTGAACCTGGACTAATTCAATTAAATAAATTAATTAGAAAAGATTCCACTGTTTTTGAAAGATTAAGAGGTAAAAAGATTGTTTTAAATAGATCTGTTTTAACAAGTAAAGATGTATCTGATTTTGAATCAGAAAGTAATAGTAAGATATTTTTTAATATTCCAAACTTAGATGATAAGAAGGAATATCATAAAGTCTTAGAAGACTTCTTAATTGAACTTGATTTCCATAGATTTAAATCAACCGGAGAATCAAAAAGCAAGAACATATTTAGTATATTTAAATAATAAGTATTTAAATAAACACCATTTTAAAAAAATGGTGTTCTTATTTTTATAAAATATGTAAAAAAATAACTTATATTATTTTGACTTATATGTCTATAACTTATATAATATATATGAATGATAGAAGGATTTGATAGTATGAATGAGACTTTTAATTTTAGCTTAACTGACACAAATAAGTTAATGGAATTCTATGAAGAAATGGTTAATGAAAAATTACTTGAAGCCAGTAATTTACGCAATACAATTCCTGGTGATGTTTTAGATGCCTATAAATTAATAAATAAAACTACTTCTAATGGTGATTTAAATACTGGTTCTGATTTAAAAAATCTAGAAGAACTTAAAACTAAAATTGGAAAACTAAAACAAAAAGATTTATATGATTTAGCAAGAGAGTTAAATGTACCTAAAAGAAGTACACTTAAAAAACCTTTATTACTTGCTGCTGTTAGTAAAGCTATAGATGATAAGATAGTAGAAGTAAGCAAAGAAAAAGAGAAATCTGATAATATAAACACTTATGGAAGTTTTTCCGGAATTCCAGATTTTGTTTCATCATCATTAAAAAAAGTTAATTTAAAATTAGAGAATCCTAATAATACTAATATTGAAGCATATAAAGAATTAGACGTTAAATTAAAAAATATATCAGATATATTATTCCATAGTAAAAATTTAAATAAAGATATATATGAAATCCCTCTTTTAATTAGTAGGATTGAAAGAGATATAGATGATATTAATAAAAAAATAGAATCAAAAGAGTCACAATTTAGTCTTGATATGGATACATACGATGCAATGAAATTGCGATCTGACTTACACGGGTTAAAAGCATCTAAAAATGCCTATGAGATAAACTTAGAAACTTTTAAAGATAAGTATAAAAAATCTCTTGAAATTGCAAGTTCTCTTGATTCTCCAAAAGAATATAGAGATGAATTAATAGAAAGATTTGAAGAAGTTAGAAATCTATGTTCAGGATTAACTGAAGAATTAGATATTGATATAAATCATATAGATAAATGTATTGATATAGTTAATGATTCATTTGCCTTAGCTGTTAATAAAGAAAATAAAGTAGAATCTATTTTAGACAAAATAGGTTATTCAGTTCCTGGTAAAGAGACTAAAATTCAAACACAAACCATAGTTAAAACTGATGTAGAACCAGTTCTTGGTGAAAAACCAGAAGAACCAGTACAAACTCAAACAGTTGAAAAATCATCAACGACACTTGATAAGTTAAAATCTATTGGTGATGGAATACTTTATGAATCTATGGATCCAAAACCACTATGTGCAAAAGAAATTAAATTAACTTTTGAAGATGGTACTGTTCATGATGTTATTGCATTTAATATGTTAAATAATACACATTATAATAAATATATATTTGATTATGTTGATTTATCTAATAGTAAAGTATCTTCTGCAATGCTTTCATATAATGATAAAAATGAAGTATGTGCTGTATTTATAAATCATAACTTTATACATAATGTAAGTAAACTAACAGAGGATATTCCTGAAGAAGATAAATCTATTATGATTAATAGATTAACAGATATGAAATTATATAAAGAAGATCCTAATAGATTTAAAGATGAAAATTCATATGATAATGAAAAAGGCTTGCAAAATCCTACTGAACCAATTAGTGAAGTTGTAGAACCTGATTTTTCAAGCATTTTAATACCTCCAACAGAAGATGAAGGTGTAAAAGAAGAGGAACCAACAGTTATAACTGAGGATGAACCTATGGTAACAGAATTAACTGAAAGTGAAAGCCCATTTGTTAATCAAAGTGCTGCAACAATATATGGTGGTAAGGTAGAAGAACCAACTTCAGTTGCTACTGAAATTGAACCACCTAAACCTGTTGATGATGAACCAGCCAAGATAGAAGCTCATGTTAGCCAATTTGCTTCAGGTAATAAAAAAACTATTGAGGAAGCTAGAAAGACTAAAGGATATATTCAACCAACATTTAGAGGTACTATGACTGGTGAAGAGTCAGGAATGACTATCCCACAACCTGTATATACTGGACAAGATCAACAAGAGTTCTTAGAAGAAATGGGTTATATGAAACCATTAATGAGTAAAGAAGATATTAAGATTTCTAATGAACCCGTACAAGAAAATAAAACTGGTGAGGCATTAACTAAATTAAATGCTAAAGTAAAAAGAGTTGTTGAAAAAAATGAAAAATCAGCGATTGATTTCTTAAAAGATAAAGCAAGAGCTTTAAAAGCTGCTTTAACTAGACGAAATGCTGTATCTTATGGAACTATGGTTAATGAGAATTTAAAATCTACACTAGAAGGAAAGGGACAACGTTAATGAAAAAGGGTATGTGTGTTACTTTAGAAGATGGATCAAAAATTGTATTAGTTGATTCAGTAAGTCATAACGGTGAAAAGTTCTTTGCTGCTGTTCCTGAAGGTGAAGATGAAGAATTATTCTTCTATAAACAAACGGAAGATGGAGAAGGGTTAATTGAAATAACCGAAGAAGAAAATAATGATGTTATAGAAGCTCTTCAAAATCATATAATATCTACATTTGATATAAATAATTAATAAAAGTAAGTATTAGGTGTTTTTTAAACACCTAATATTTTATTTATATAAATTATTCGTAAATTATATATTTTAATAATTGACAAGATGGGCATAATAATCTTAATATAATAAGTAGAATAGGAGTTTGAGTGTGATGAATGAATATACAGAAGTTATTAAGAATATTCAATCTGAGTATGATTCATTTTTAAATGGTGTAACAAATAACATGCAAGAATTTGTTACTAAAATGCAAGGCTCATGGGCTTCACCTCAAGCTGTTGAATATTTTAATAATTCATTTATTAACTATGTTGATAAAATAGTATCTTCATTTAATGTTATGTTTGCATGTGTTAATGCATCTATTAATAGTGTTGGATATGAACTATCTACTAAGAGTCATGTTGAATTCCAACCAGTTGGTGTTGAACAAGTTTATTTTCCTAATAACATTGTTAATGTAACTGAAATAGTAGATAATATAAATAATGTAAGTGGTATAAATGTTAATGAAGCATCTAAAAATTTGGGTGACATTAAAGTTATATATGATAAATGTGAAAAATCACTTAATGATTTAAAAGAAACTATTAAAAATAGTGGTTTTATATCAGATATTAATTTAGATCTAATTAATAATTTAATAGATGGTTTTAGAACAAAATTTGCACAAAATGTATCTAATTTACTAAACGAAACTAAAGCAGCTATGCATGATACTATTTCAAAAAATGGTGATTCCTTTCAAAATAGCGATGTAGTTAACACTGAAAGCGTAATGCAAGTAAATAATCAAAATGCTGAAATGCCCTCTAGAGCAGCATAAAAAATAATAATGTAAAGTTAATACACTTTACATTATTTTCTTGACTAATATATATAATTAAAGTAAAATAAACATATAAGAAAAGGAGATGTTTTAATGTTAGCACTTGAATTTTGTACAAAATCTGCTGGCTTATGGTCACTAGTTGGTAAAATTTTATTCGTATTTAAAATCGTTATACCTCTATTACTTATTATCTTTGGTATGATTGATTTAGGAAAGGCTGTAATTTCTTCTGATGAAAAAGAAATTAAAAATGCAACAACTTCTATTATGAGAAGATTAATTGCTGCTGTAGTTATTTTCTTTATACCAACAATCGTAGGTGCTGTATTCAATTTGGTTGATAATTTCGATAACGATAAGGAAACAGCTGATTATGATATTTGTGAAGCATGTATTACTAAACCAAATGGTGACAAATGTACTGCTGCTAAAAACGCAAACTAATTAATAAAAAATCAATAAAAAACGATAGAAATATCGTTTTTTTTGTTTCAATTTTACTTATTCTTTGATATAATTTTGATATAAGTGTAGGTGTAATTTTTGTATGAAAAAATTTAGATATATTTTATTATTTTTTTCTTGTTTTTTAGCCTGTATTTCTGGAGGCAAAGCATTGAATGGATGTGCCTCAGAAGTAGTTGAAGAATTTAATAAAGTTGGCTCAAAATCAAACATTACTGGTTACGCTGTTTGTAAGTATTCAGAATATAATCGTACAAATGATGATAGATCATGCCACATAGAGGTTTATGAAGATTATACTCTTGATAAAATAAATCCGCACTACTATGTGTATCAAATATGTTCATATAAAAACTCTGGAAAAACAACAGCAAAGATGATGCTTTGTTCTCATAAATATGGAGATTTAAAATACGAAGTTCATACGCCTTTATATTCATTTGTAAATTCTGCTGATCCCGAACCTAAAGAGGTGGGCTATTATGATACAAGTGTTGGTGATGCACTTATCGATCCAACGTTAGATGATTTATATTCTTATGGTGATGGGTCATATTTAGGAACTTTGCAAAAATTCTTTTCAGGTAATGATGGCGCTAAAAAACAATGTCCTATGTACATGGGGATAAGAGAAACTATAGAATATGACGGATGGGAAAACTTGCAAGTATCTGCTAATTCAAATGTTGACGAAAAAAAGTATTACTATTCAAGCGGTGATCTAGTAGTTCATATGGGTGTTTGTACAGAAACTGGTACTCAATATGATGCTGTCGGCATTGACATTGTTACTGACAAAAAAGTTACTTATGAAACTACAAAAATAGATGACCCTGATCAACCAATTGATGCCAATACGGATTATGAAGATACACTAAGAAGCTACGAGGCTAATTTGTGTAAAACAGATGGTGTTCTAAAAGTGTTAAGAGCTTTACATACAATATTAACTATAGCAAGAATAGTTATCCCTCTTATAATTATAATTGTGGGATCGGTTAATTTTGCAAAAGCTTCTCTTGATGGTGCTGAAGATGTACTAAAAAAGAATAGTCAAATATTTATTAAACAATTATTTATTGGAATTTTAGTGTTCTTTATACCAACAATAGTCTCAATATTTGTTAGTTTTATAGATGATGCTTTTATTGGCGGAGGTTCTTTAGATAATTGTATTTCTTGCTTTAATGGTGATAAAGCTGATTGTGATAAGAAAATTGAATTTTACGAAATGTATAGATACAAAATGATTCCTGCTGCATCAAGAACGGACGAAGAAAATAGACTTCTTGATGAGTACAAAAAGAATAATCCACAAGATTACAAACTACTTGAATTATATATTGAAGATAACAACTAGAAAGAGGTGTATACATGAAAAAAATAATCATTACATTAATAGTTACATTTTTTTCATTTTGCGGTATAGCTAACGCAAGAACTGCACTTTGTTTATATACAGAAAATGCTGACTCTTATTCTCCTAATGATAAGGTTGCAATCGTTTTTTTAGATAGTTTTAAACGGGAAATTTTCTTTAATATGAATGGCACATTTTTTGATAAGGCTAATAATATAGCTAACATAGATGATAGTACAGTGATTCCTGGTATTAATATATGGGATGCAGTTGGTTTAAGCCCTATTGGTAGGATAGAAAATTTTAATCAAATCCTTACTGTGGCTAATTATTATAGTAAATTGAAGGAAAATGGGTTTACAATAAGATTTGATCCATTTCCCGGAAATGTTTCAAATGCAAAGATAGATGATTTAGGAAGAGTATATACTTATGGTTATTTTGTTTCTGACATGTTTGAAGCGTTGGAAACTAGATTGAGAGTAACATTTGGAATGGGCGAGGAAAGCGGAGAATCTGCATATAATTACCAAAAATTTGCTTATGATTACGTTTGCCCTGAAGTGTTATATTTTGATGGTGACTCTGTTTTAAGCGCTGAGGATGCTGAAATAGTTTTTTCATATGATAAATCTATTTTTGAAGATAACAATTCTACGTTAGAAAAAGCTTTTGGAAACACAATTTATTATAAACGTTCAGATATAGTTGCAGATAGTTATAGAAGTGACACTATTAAGGCTGCAATTCAAACGACTGAAAAAATAATCGATAATAAGAAATGTGATTCTACATTTAATGATAGTGCCTATTCGCTTAGTAAATTGATTAAGGCGATGAATTTTAGTGCATGTTATAACGCAGATGGTACCCAATGCGCTGAATTTGGCAAGGTAGAACAACATATAATAGCGAAGTCTTTAAATAAAAATGATGGATTTAATTATTATAAAACTGCCAAAAATATAGTTGAAAATTCATCAGTATTTCAAGGATGCACAATGCAATTTGTGTATGGAGGTTCAAACAAGGCGTTAGTTGAAGCTGCTAGAAACTTTGTAAATATATATGAAGGTAAAGTCAGCATGGGACAACCTACAGTAAAAACATGTAAAGGGATTATTGGTGATTCTGATACAGAAGGAAGTCCTGCTTACTATGTTGTACATATCTTAAAAATCGCAAGATACGCAGCAATAGTTATAGCAATTGCATTAACAACAATGGATGCTGTTAAAGCAATTTCTGCAAGTGATGTTGATGCAATTTCAAAACTTATAAAAACAGGATCAATTAGACTTGTATTTGTTGCGTTAATATATATGGGTCTTACAATTGTTAATTTATTATTAAGTATATTCCATATCACATCTGACTGTGGAATTAAGTAGAAAGGAAAGTGGGCATAATCATGTTTAGTGGATTGTTAACATTATTTAGCATTTTTAATATGGATTATGTAAAAGCATTTTATCAAATAAATCTAAGCATAGATTTGATAATATACAAATTAATTGGTAGTGCATTTTCAATATTTAACATATTATCAGAAGCTAGATTGTTTGGTAGCGAAGTAGTTACTAGATTTACATCAAGAGTTTATCTTATAATCAGCGTTGTCATGCTTTTTATTCTTGCATATTCCTTTATGACAGTAATAATAAATCCTGATAATATGACAAAGGGAAATTCTAGTCCTGGAAAAATAGTAAAAAACATTATAGTTTCTTTGTTAGTTCTTGTATTTACACCTACCGCTTTTAACTATGCATACGGAGTACAAACAAGTTTAATTAAATATAATGTTGTTGGAAAACTTGTTTTAGGTACAGAAAACTCATCAACCGATTTGAATTCGATGAGTGGTGAATTTACTACTACAGTATTTACGGGCTCATTTTATTTGGCAGATGATTATTCTGAAGAAGCACAAGTAATGTATGATACAGCAGTTGTTGCTTCTAAAATGGAAAATAATATTAATGCATTTTCTGAAGTTATCCCTTATGTTCAATCTGGTGATATTGAGTACAACTTCATAATTAGTACCGTTGTTGGATTATTTGTTTTATATATACTTGTTACATTTATATTTGATTTAGGATTACGAGCTGTTAAGCTCGCGTTCTTGGAATTATTTGCTCCTGTACCGGCACTATTATATATGATTCCTGGAAAAGAAAAGTCCTTGAACTCATGGTTTAAAGAAACACTACAAACATTTTTTGAAGTGTTTGTTAGAGTGGGAGTATTATTCTTCTGCGTATATTTAATATCTGAAGTTGATAGATCTATTGATAATATATTAGGTTTTAATCAAATATCAGGATTTATGGTACGAAATATTTGCAGATTATTTGTAATCATTGGAATTTTGTTATTTGCTAAACAAGCCCCTCAATTAATATGTGATATCTTAGGTATTAAAAATGATGGTGGATTGTTGAGTCTTAAAAAGAGACTTAATGATACTAAGGAAGCTATTGCACCAGTTTTAAAACCTATTGATAGAACTATAGGTGCTATAGCTGGTTTACACTATGCGAATAAAGCAAGAAGAATTGGTGAAAAAGTTAGAGGCAAGACTCAATCTAAAGGTCAATCTATAATGACTACTGCTGGTGGTTTGATAAATGGGTTTAGAAGTGGAACACGTAATGCTGGTTATGCTTTTGATTATGAAATGACAAATCAACAATGGTATTCTTCCCCTGAATATGAGCAAATGACTGGTATGAAAAGAACTGCTGCCGGTATAGATAATAGACTTAGAAATAACTTTGGAGCACCTTCATTATATAGAGAAAAAGAAGCTAAAACTGAACTAGAATATAATTATGAATTATCTCAAATTGAACTTGAATTATCTCGTCGTAAGCAAGCCGCTGATGAGAAAATTACTAAGATTGATGATAAGTTTGATCCCATCATTAAAAGAGATAATGATTATATTAAAGGTATAAAAGATATAGAGGATCATTGTAACAGTAAAGTTCAAAAAGAAGATTCTGAAATTGTTATTGATGGTATTCAAACTGCTGAGTATGATGCTGCTACACAATCATGGAAGGCAAAAACTTTATCAACCGAAGGTAACTATTCCGCTATACAAGCTGTTATAGATCAGTTGAAAGATAATGAAAACATTGATCCTGCTCTTAGAACACAATTAATTACTGCAAATACAAAATTACAAAAGCAACTAGGTGGAATTTATAAAGAAGCTGTTGAAAATGGTGGTTATACAACCCAATCTGGGACATATGTACAAGTTAAACCTGATGTTGAATTGAGTAATTATAAGGATGCCCTTAAAACTATTATTTCACAACATGGGAATTCACTTGGATTAGATGAAAACGGTAATAGATCTTATGGTGTTATTGACGAAAATAGTAATTTAAAGGATCTTCATGATAAACTCGATGATATTAAAACTAATAATGCTTCTGGTAAAAAGAATGTTGCCCTTGTAAATGAAACTGCAACATATATCGACCGTAATGGAAATCAAGTTACTAAGACTCTTTATGAGATTAAAGATGATAATGATAAAGATGAGAAGAAGAAAAAAGAATTATCCGAGAAGAAAGCTGCTGAACAAATGGCTTTAAGTGGATATCAAAAGATGGATGAGATTACTAAAAAAGGCTTTTATAAAGGTAACAGGGGAAATAAATAGGGAGGAATAAAAAGTGGAAGATAGTTATTTAATACCTGCAAACTCAAAGAAATCTCAATTAATACTTGGTTATTTTACTCCTGTAGATTTAGTTATATTTGCAATGGGTATATTATTTAGTTTGTTATTACTGGTTATGGTAAATACAAATAAATTATATATAATGCTGCTTATTATATCTCCTGCATTAATATCAGCATTTTGTTGTTTACCAATACCTAATTATCATAACGTATTACAATTAATAACAAATATATATGATTTCTTTACAAGAAGAAGAAGATACTATTGGAAAGGTTGGTGTGTATCTAGTGGTAGCGATGAAAAATAATACTAAAGTTGTTTCTAAATACTCAGAAGATTGGGTACCTGTTAAACAAATTATTAATGGTATGATTCAAACTGATAGTGGTGAATTTGTAACAGGTGTTAAAGTAATGCCAAAAAATATATTTATGATGGAAAAAACAGCACAAGATAATACAATTTATAATCTAAGAAATTTTTATAATATGATAGATTATGAATTTTGGTTAATTGTTGCTGATAGACCTGTAGATATAAATGTGTATTTAGCAAATTTACAACTTTTATATAATAAAACACCAGATAGTAATACTAGAAAATTAATAATGCAAGACATTAATAAAGCAAATAGCTTTATGTCTGCTCAATATAATGTTGTTGATACAGAATACTATATTTTGTTTAAGGAAAAGAAACAAGAATTATTACAAAAGAAATTACATTCACTAATTAGTGGTTTAGCTGGTTGTGGACTTAATAGTGTACAAACATCTAATGACGATTTAAGAATGTTACTTGATAACTTCTTAAATGGTGGAAATGTTACTACGTTTGGGACGGTGATGTCATAATGGCACTAAAAGCAGAAGTTGCCCCTAAGGGTATGGACTTTAAACCAACTGAATTCATGATTAGTGGAAAATATTGCACTATCATGACAGTTGTATCTTTTCCAAAACAAATAGGTGTAGGTTATTTATCGGATATAACTTCAGTATCTGGAGTTAAAGCTGTTATTAAACATATACCAATTCAATTTTCAACAATGCAAAAAATGATTAATAAAGAAATTGCAGATTTAAAAACTCGTTATCAAACTGAAAGAGATAATACAATGCAAGAAAGATATCGTTTAGATATTGAATCTTTACAATCATTTGTATCAATGCTTGCAGCAACACAATCAAGAATATTTGATTTCCAACTTCATTTAATGATTACAGCAGATAACAAAGAAGATTTGGAAATGAAAAAAATGCAAGTAAGAGGATATTTAGATGCAATGGGAATGCGTGCTATATCAATGATGTTTGAACAAGAAAAAGTTCTAAAATCAATTATACCAATATTCCCTAAGCAAGATGTTGAAGAAAGGGTAGGAACTCCAATTCCTTCTCCAACAATTGCAGCAATGTATCCATTTATATTTGATAGTATAAAAGATCCAGGAGAGTCATGTTTATTTGGTATTGATTTCTCTGGAGGTGTTATATTATTTAACCAATTCCTATATCAAATTAAAAAAGAACATAATAGAAATAATGCCAACATGATTATGCTTGGTACATCTGGTTCTGGTAAATCTACTGCTGCAAAAGTTTTACTTAGAACACACTTAAGAAATGGATGTAAGTTAGTATGTATTGACCCTGAAGGTGAACTTGAAGAAATGTCTAAAAACTTCGGTGGAGACTTTATTAGTTTAGGTAAGGGTGGCCAATTTGGTATGATCAACCCACTTGAAGTAGTAGTTGATGCTGATGAAGAAGATATTGCTCAAGGTTTAGGTTATACAATTCTAACAAGAACTTTACAAGAGTTAAAAGCATTCATGAAATATTACTCTCCATCAATTGAAGAAGATGTTCTAGCAATGTTTAGTGAAGTTGTTCAAGATACATACAAAAGATATAAAATAGATTTTGATACAGACTTTACTCAACTTTCAGCAAATGATTATCCAACATTTGATGATGTTTATGCAACAATTAAAGGTAGACTTTTATCAATGCCTGACCAATCACATGAAAAAGATGTAATGGAAAGACTTGAACTTAAGATTAGACCACTTGTTAAAGAACTTAGATATTACTTTACTGGTCATACATCATTAAGTATTGAAAGCGACTTTATTGTATTTAATATAAGAGAAATTATAAATAGTGATGAAAATATCAAAAATGCACTATTCTTCAACGTACTTAAGTATGCATGGGGGTTATGTCTAGAAAAAGATATTAACACTGTGTTATATGTTGATGAAGCTCACGTTCTTTTATCTAGCCATAATGAGTTAGGTGCTGAGTTCTTAGCACAAATTCAAAGACGATCTAGAAAATATAATACTGGTACTATTATAATTACGCAGCAACCAACAGACTTTGCAGCACCAAACATGATAATGCATGGTAAAGCAATCTTTGATAACGCATCATACTATTTAGTAATGGGTCTTAAAAAACAAGCTGTAGAAGATCTAGCACAACTTATAGATTTAAATGAAAATGAAAAAGAAGGAATTAAATTCTATAACCAAGGTGAAGGATTATTTGTTTGTGGTTCAAGACGTATGCGTATAAGTGTTGTTGCAACACAAGAAGAACTTGATTCATTTGGATCAGGTGGAGGACTATAATAATAAAAAAAATATAATTGTTTAATCATGGAATTTTCTGTTTTACCTAACAAAAACACTTTAGAAAAAGATTCCATGATTTTGCAGTTTAAAAAAGGAAGTAGGTGATAATATGTCAGAAGAAGAAAGAAAAGAAAATTTAAAAAAGGTTTTAAAAAACTCACAGGAAGAATTATCTGATTTTGTAAAATCGTCATCTGATGTAATAGCATCTACTAAAATACCAAGATCGGTTAATGCAAATATTTCATCTGAAGTTGATGTGAAAGTAAAAGCTATTGCTGATGTTAAAGTAGAGGATAAAGTTAAAACTACTACTACAACAACTACAGATACATCTTCAAGATTAACAGAAACTGTTTCTTCAACTCATGGAGTAGGTGTTGCATCTAGTGTAGGTACATCATCTGTAGGTGGTTCTTCACAAGTGCCTGTATCAGGCAGTAGAGATACATCATCTAGTGCTCCAGCTGAAACAAATAGACCTTATCAATCAGAAAAAGGAAGAGTAAATCAACCTGAATCTGAAAATGGTGGAGCACAAAATGTTTCTTCAGATCAACAAGTTCCATCTCAGGATTATACATCTGATAATGTAGATGACAATCAAAATTATCAGCAACCAGAGGAGACATCAGATAGTTCACATGACTATGGAGATGATGAAAAATCAGAACCAGTTCCTGAAGATTATCAATCTCCTGCAGAAACTGAAAATCAGGATGCAACTGGTGAAAAAAATGGTTTTGAAGAAGGTGAAGGGAAACATGGAGAAGAGGAAACACCTACTGAAGGTGGAAATCCTCAAAATCCTGTGCAAGGTGAAGATTACCAAGAAAACAATGCACAAAAACCTGAAAATCAGGATTCTGAATCTGATGATTTTAATGATGCAGTTAATCGTAACAATCATAATCAAAGATTAAATAATAATGGAAATAATACTAATGATAATGAACCTAGTAATAATTATAGAAAAAATAGTAATTTTGATAAGAGAAAAAATAATGCTGTCACATCTGCAGAAGAAGCAAAAGACACTGTTGATGGAGCAAAAAAAGCTGCAGAAGATTTAAAAAAAGGTAGTGATGCAGCTAAATCAGCCGAAGCTGCTAAAAAGGGAGCAGATGCAGTTAAAAAAGCTGAAGCTGCAAAAACTGCTGAAGCAGCTGGAGCTGCTAAAGCTGGAGAAAAAGGTATAATAGCTTTCTTCAAAACTTATCCGTGGGTTCTTTTAATTATAATAGTAGTAATAATACTTATATTAATTATATTAACTGTTATAATTACTTTTGAACTTGATAAGGAATTAAAAGAGGGAAGCAACTCAAATAGTTCAGGAACTAATTCTAATAGATCTTATAGTGAAATAGTTGATGCTAATGGTATTTGTATGCCTTTCTCAGTTGAAAATACCAAGTTATCAAAAAGTGAATTTAAACAAAAATTAGTTGAATATAGTCAGAATAATCAGAGTACATACTTTCAGGTATTTGTTGATAATGCTGATACTATATATGACATAAGTAAAAACAATGATACTAATCCTGAATTAGTTGTAATTAGAGCTATCGCTGAAGGTTATTCTCCTGTAAGTCAAGGTTATGCTTCTTATAATAACTATTGGGGGTTAGAATGTTATAATGGTAAACCATTAAGTACATGTAAAAGTTTCTCTACATTTGATGAAGGTGTTTTAGATTTTGTTAGTAAAATCAAACGATATTCAGAAGGAGAAGATAGTATTTTTAAAGTAATGTCTCATTATGTAAGTTTAGGACCATATTGGTATAATCCTGGTAACTCTGGACTTGGTGGTTGTTACTATAAGGACTATGTAGCTAAATACTTACCTGATAACTTAAAACAAGATGTATATAATGCTTGTGGTGGTAAGACATGCACGGGTGCCGATTGTGTTCCAACAACTGAAGAACAACAAAACGCGTACTATAATTATCAAGTTGATATGGTAATGAGTCCTAAAAGACTTGCTGTTTTCGGACTTGAAAATGATACATGTAAGCCAACGGCTAATATGTCTGAGGTTCAATTAGGGTCAGCAATAGTTAAATATTCAATAGCACGATTTGATGATTTTGGATATAGTCAGCCAAATAGACATAGTGATAATTATGTAGATTGTTCTTCACTTGTTAACCGTACATTTAATGAATTATTTGGTGTAAACATCTATGAAAATGTACCTGGATATCCTACTGGAGATGTTACAGGCCCAGAATATAATTGGTGCCAAGTACATGGTAAGATGATTTCAGAAGATGAACTTATTCCTGGAGATATTATTTTCTGGACAGGTGATAAAAATCATTACGGAAATATAGGCCACGTTGCTTTCTATGTTGGAGAGGAAAATGGGGTAAGACTTCAATTTGCAGCTCACACTTCTAATACAGCCCATGATGATCAAGTAAGTGTTAGTGAGTACAGAAATAATGGATCATATTTCTGTAGACCTACAAAAGGAGAGAATTGGACTAGTGAAAAATTATAATATTAAAAGTACAGTTTTAATTCTAATTGTTCTTATTGCTTTGTTAGTTTTATTATTCTTTCTTTACAAGAAAAATCAAAAGATTGATAATTCAAGTAATGGAAAGAATAATGAAATCAACGAAAAATATGTAGATAAACGAGGAAAAAATTATATTGTTATAAATGATTATGTTTATTCATTTTTTAAAGACTATTTAATATCTATATCCAGAGATATTACACAAGATGATTTTAAATATAATGTTTATAATGACAATAATTTTATTGCAAAAGGTACAATTAAAAAGATTTCAAAATGGAATATTCTTGATGAATCAGGAAAATATGTTGATTATAATGGAAATTTAGTTGCATATACTGATAATCTAAATGTTTCATTAACAGATTTTAGAGAATATATTTTAAATGATGATGATTATAATATAATTTCTAATTTATATAATGATATAGATTTAAATAATATGACATTTTCAAAAAAATATTTAACTGACATTAATCATAATGGTGTTCAAGATTATTTATATGTAATAGTGAACGAACAAAATCCTCAGAATGGAGATGCAAATCAATATGAATATCATCTTATTTTTGCTATGATAGATGGTTCATCTTATGAAATCAGTTATGTTAAACGACAAAAAAATAAAACTTATCCTAATTTTTATTTAAGTGCTATATTTACTGAAGATGAAAATACTTTTGTATCATTTGATGCTAAATATAATCCGTGGGATATAGACGATGACTATAATATGATATATAGATTTGATAATAATAAATTTACCAAAGTTATTGATAAATAATTATATAGTAAAAAAAAGTCAAATATTGTATAATTATAGTTGAGATATAGATTTATACAAATTATAAAGGAGCAACTATGAAATTTAAGATAGAGAAAAAAGATTTTATTATATTTATCTTGTACTCAATACTACTACTTTATTTATGTTGTGTTGCAGTACTTAATTTCGCATCACTTGCAAATGATGGGTCTTTTTATGGTTTAATACCTTTTAAAGCCTTTTTTCCACCATATTTACCTGTAACTATAGGTCTTTTTATAGCTGGTGAAGTATTAGTATTTACAAGTGTATCTGCTTATATATTTAATAAAGATAAAAAAGGCGATAAGTTTATTAACTTTAAGAAAAAGGAATCTGATGGTTATGCTCAGTGGGGAGATAAAAAGGAAATCATTAATAGTAAGGGTGTAGAAAAAGTTGATCCAAAAGCTGATAGTATTAGAGCTGCTGGTATTACTCTTATTAATAATGGTAAAGAAATATATGTTGATGATGGTGAAACTCATAACTTAGTTATAGGTTCTACTGGTTCAGGTAAAACTGAAACTATCGTTAAACCTATGGTTAAACTACTTGCTAAAAATGGTGAAAGTATGATTATCACCGATCCAAAAGGTGAAATATATCGAGAAACGGCTGCCCTTTTAAAAGAAAAGGGTTACAATGTTATTTTACTTAACTTCCGTGAACCAGAACATGGTAATTGTTGGAATCCTCTAGAAATGCCGTATAATTATTTCCACAATGGAAATAAAGATAAAGCTCTTGAACTTCTAGATGACGTTGCAATGAATATTTTAAAAGATCCAAATAGTAAGGCTGACCCATTCTGGGAGGATTCAGCTGCTGACTATTTCTCTGGTTTAACACTAGGTTTATTTATGGATGGTTCTCCAAAAGAAGTAAATATATCTTCTGTTAACTATATGAGTGCAATAGGTGAAGAAAGATTTGGACCTAAAACATATCTACAAGATTACTTTACATCTAAAGGAGAAGACTCTAATGCGTATATACTTGCATCTAATACAATAAATGCTCCAACAGATACTAAAGGATCTATATTATCTACATTTAGACAAAAGATAAGAGTTTTTTCATCACGTGATAGTCTAAATGAAATGCTTTCAACAAGTGATTTTGATATGAAAAGTATTGGTCGTGAAAAAACTGCAGTATTTATGACAATTCATGATGAAAAGAAAACTTACCATGGACTATTAACAATATTTATTAAACAGTGTTATGAAACATTAATTGATGTTGCACAAGAAAATGGTGGAAAACTTAATTATAGAACAAACTTTATTCTTGATGAGTTTGCTAATATGCCACCACTTAAAGATGTTGATTCTATGGTATCAGCAGCTCGTTCAAGACGAATAAGATTTACATTTATTATTCAAAACTTTTCCCAACTTGAAAGTGTATATACAAAACAAGTTGGAGATACTATTAAAGGTAACTGTGGTAATTTAGTATATCTAATGAGTACTGAAATTACTGCACTTGAAGAAATAAGTAAATTATGTGGTGAAGTAAAAGCCAAAGATAAAGATAAAAGTGCAACTAGACCACTTATATCAGTAACTGATCTACAAAAAATGAAAATGTTTGAAATCCTTTTAATAAGACAAAGAGGGAATCCATTTAGAACTAAATTAGTTCCTGATTTTGAAATGAACTGGGGAACTAAATATCCTTTATCAGAGTATCCAAATAGAAGACCAAATGAAGTACAATTATTTGACGTTAAAAAGTTTGTTACAGAAATGAAGCAAAAACAAATGATGGAAGCTGCTGAAAATGGAGAAGGAATGAGCCCTATGGGACCATTTGGACCAAATCCATTTATGAGTGGTTCTCCATTTGGTGGAGGTATGGGACATAATCCATTTGCTCCTCAAGGTATTCAATCAAGACCAAATCCATTTGGCGCTGGTAAACAAATTGATATTGATGCTATGATGAAAGATATCGATAAGAGACTAAAAGAAATTGACGAAGAAGAAAAACGTGAAGCTGAAAAACTTAAACAAAAGGCTGTTAAACCTGTTATAGTTGATGAAATTAAACCCGAAGTGTTTAAAATGCCTGAGGAAAAAGTTGAAGCCAAAGTCATTGAAGAAAAACCAGTTGTTCTTCCTAAAACAGTTGAAGAAAAGAAACCTATAATTGATGATAAATTTATGTTCTTTGATGATGAAGATGAAGATGATAAAGTAATTACTTCACCACTTAATGTTTACAACATGCCTCATGAAGAAGTTAAAAAACCTGAAACAAAGGTTATTCATAATGAAGTTAAATCAGAAGTTAGTAAATCAACTGCACCTGTAACACTAGATGATGAAGTGGAATTACTTGATGAAAAACCTAAAATTAATGTTGATGCTGATAGCATTATCGTTAATGATAATTTAATATCTGATGATGAATTCTTTGATGATTTCTTCTCAGATAATGAATAACTATTATAAACGTATAGTCAAAAAAACACCTATTTATATATATTATAATAGGTGTTTTTTTATGGAAAATAATATTATGATAAACGATTATAGCTATAATATGGGTCAATTAATAGATGTTCAAGATAAAAAGGAATATTTGCTTCATCCAACTCCTGGATCAACAAATATTCCTTTTAATGAACTTATTTTTAATCATACTAAATATCTAGATAAAAATAAAACATATTATCTGGTATGCTTAAATGGGCATAAAAGTAAAAGAGCTACAAACATATTAAGAGTATATGGTTATAAGGTAATTAATGTATTAAAATAATATTTTAATATAAATGTATATTTTACTTATTATGGGTATTTTTTAATTTAAAAATATTATATAATATATATAGTGATGAAAAATGGCATTTATGAATAATCTCAACAATATATTAAATAGTTTTTTGGAATCGGCTGGTATATGGGGTGGAGTTGTTGCATGCTTACTTATTTTAATTGAACCAATACTTCCATTTTTACCAATGTTTATTTTTGTAACTATTAATATACTTGTTTTTGGTTATATTTTAGGTTTTATCTTATCATATATTTTTGCAGTTATAGGATGCCTTTTATTTTATATTGTTTTTAATAAGTTATTTAGTAACAAAGCTTATAAGTTTTATAAAGATAAAAATAAACTACATTCACTTGTTAAAAGATATAAAAATATAAAATTAGAAACATTAACAACTATTATATCAATGCCATTTACTCCTGCATTTATGATAAATTTACTTGCTGCTATTTCAGGTATGTCACTAAAAAAATATATGACTGCTGAAATTATTGCAAAAATATTTATTACGATATTCTGGGGATTTATTGGTTGTAACTTAATTAAGTGCTTAGAAAATCCTAGATATTTAGTTGTAATTGGTATAATGCTTTTATGTGGATATATTATAAGTAAAATAATTAATATAAAATATGATTTAGAATAGGAGCTGAGTATATGCTTTTATATGTAATAATAGGATTACTGATTTTTAATATTTTACTTCTTTTAGCAATTTTACTTAAAAATAATGGAAGTAATGATGTTACCGAAAGAATGGGAAGACTTGAAACTAATATCACCAAAGATATTGCTGATTTTAACATTGACTTTTCAAGAGAACTTCGTGAAGATTTTGAAAAATTAAATGAAAAAGTTGAGAATAAACTTAATCGTATATACGATCAAGTTAATGAAAGACTAGATCAAAACTTTGAAAAAACAAATAAAACATTTAATAACGTAATTGAAAGATTAACAAAAATAGATGAAGCTCAGAAAAAAATCGATTCCTTATCAACTGAAATAGTTTCTCTTCAAAGTGTCTTAACTGATAAAAAAACTAGAGGAACATTTGGTGAAGTTAATCTTCAGTATATATTATCAAGTATATTTGGTGATAATAATACATCTATATATGAAATGCAACACAAGCTATCTAATGGTTTTATAGCGGATGCTATTTTATATGCACCAAGTCCACTAGGAACCATAGCAATTGATAGTAAATTTCCTCTTGAAAACTACGAGAGAATGACTAATAGAAATTTAAGCCCAGAAGTTAGAAAAGCGGCGGAAAAACAATTTAAAATTGATTTTAAGAAGCATATTGATGCTATATCGAGTAAATATATTTTGCCTGGTGAAACAGCATCAGAAGCAATTATGTTTTTACCAGCAGAAGCTATATTTGCTGAGGTAAATGCATATCATCCAGATCTTTTAAAAGAGGCTTATAATAAGAAAGTATGGATTACATCTCCAACAACACTTATGAGTACTTTATCTGTTATATCTATGATTCTAAAGAATATGGAAAGAGATAAATATGCTAAAGTTATTCATGATGAGTTAAATCGTTTAAGCTTAGATTTCTCAAGATATAAAGAAAGATGGGATAAATTATCTCGTAATATTGATACAGTATCTAAAAGTGTTAAAGAACTTCATACTACTAGTGAAAAAATCACTAAGAGATTTGATTCTATTAATAGAGTTGATGTAAAATCAATTGCATCTTCAACAATACCGGATTTACTTGATGATGAAGATGTAATAGAGGTTGAAGAATAGTTAAGATATATAATTATAATATATTAACAATAATAGTGTAAGAAATATCATTATGATATTTCTTTTTTTTATGTCATATTTATCTAAGGTTTCTAAGTAAGTACAAATAATTAGTATTGAAATGAATCCTAAAACAGATCTAATACTTAACGATAACATATTAATTCTACAATTAATAATTATATAAATAGTAGTTAACAATACATAAATATATGATTCTTTGCCATTTTGATAATAATATTTATAAAAATATATAGAAGATAGTGGCAAGAATAAATAAAAAACAAATAATATTTTATTTTTTATTAAATTATTTTTAAATAGTAATAAAAATAAACCAAATAAAGATGAAAAAATCAAAACAATTGGGCTTGTTTTAAGTAGAAATATTTTAAATAATTCTATTAATAAAACTAATATGATGTTGTAATCAAATTTTATTTTATTTTTAAAAATACAGTAAATATTTTTCAAAATAATACCTATAAAGATTGCTAAAAAGAATAATTTATTATGGCTATCAAAAAATATTAAAGAAACAGCAAACATAATACTACTAATATTTATGATTTTTATAAATGAAGAAATTATAAAATAGTACAAGATATATATAAGCAATATTATCACCTAATTAAATATAATTAATTAAGGAGGTTTTATGATTAAGTTTTTCTACAAACTTATAACTTTGATGTTTACTGCGTTTATTATTTTTGTATTTATGATAAATTTTAATTTTATATCTTTTAAAGTAAATATATTATTGCGGATTTATTATGCTATAAAAATAAACCTCATATATTTTTTATTTTATACAATATATATTTGTTTTTTTATTAAGTATTATCATAACGATAAAAAGGTATTTTTAAAAAGAAAATGAATATAATATTTAAAAAAATTACTGGAGATATATATGAAAAGAATAATTGTAATAGCACTATTATTGATTACTTTAGGGTGTAGTAAAGACAGTAATCCGGAAAAGGTTGTATCTAGTTACTTGGATTCGTTTATAAAGCTTGATGAAAACGTCATTAAAGAAATTGATAAAGTTATTGATAATAATGAAGAGTTTAATGAAGCTCATAAAAGTATTTATAAAAAAATATTAATAAGACAATATCAGTCTTTAAAATATGATATTTTATCAACAGAAATTGATAAAGAATATGCGATTGTAAAAGTAAATGTTATTGTTCACGATTTAGTTAAATCAGGACAAGAAGCTCAGGATTATCTGATAACCAATTTAAGTTCTTTTTATAATGAAGATAATGTTTTTGATAATGATAAATATCTATTAACAAAACTTGAATATATGGAAAAAAGTGATATTCTAACAGACTATGATATAGATTTTATATTAAAAAAGAAAAACGGGAAATGGATTCTAGAAAGACCAACAGAAGATGATTTGCTTAAAATACATGGTTTGTATGAAAAAGACTCATAAGTCTTTTTTTTTATGAATATAAATAAAGTATGAAAAAAATAATATGTTTTTTTGTTATACTTTTAATATTTACAAATAATGCGAAAGCATCCTATGTAGCTATTGATAAAGACACTAATAATGTTTTACTTGAAAAAAACAAAGATGAAAAAAAATTAATTGCGTCTATTACTAAAATTATGACAGCATATATTGTTATAAATAATACTAATCTAAATCAAGAAGTTACGGTTGGAGATGAAGTGTTAGAATCACACGGAAGCTCAATATACTTAAAAGTAGGGGAAAAGATTAAAGTAATAGATTTACTTTATGGTTTACTTCTTCGAAGTGGAAATGATGCTGCACTAGAGCTTGCAATTGCTACATCCGGTAGTATCGATGAATTTGTCAAACTAATGAATAATGAAGCTCAAAAAATAGGTATGAAAAATACGATCTTTCATAATCCTTCTGGACTAGATGATAAAAGTGAAAATATTTCAACCGCGTATGACATGGCTATTTTAACATCTAGAGCTCTTGAAAATAAAACTTTTAGTAAGATTTTTAAAACAAAAAAACACACAGTAAAAACAAACATGAACGCGCATAGTTGGATTAATAAAAATAAGGCTTTATTTATGTATAAATATGTTAATGGTGGTAAAACAGGTTATACTAAAAAAGCCAAACGAACCTTAGTTACATCTGCATCAAAAGACAGCTCAAATATTATTATTGTTACTTTAAATGAAAGTGATGATTTTAATTTTCATGTAAATACTTATAAAAAAATTTTTGATAAGTATAAACGTTTATGTTTAGTTAATAAAAGTAATTTACATGTTAACGATACATATTATACAAAGAAATATAATTCATCCTTTTATGTAAAAAACAATTATTATTCGTTAATAAAAAAAAGTGAGTTAAAAAACTATCATATTGTATATGAACTATATAAAATGAAAAGAATAAGTAATAATGATGTAGTTGGTGTATTAAAATTATATAAAGAAAAAAAGGCAATATTTCAAGAACCGATTTATATTAGTATAAATACATGATATAATTTTCATAGGTGATTTTATGGAGCGTTTACAAAAGGTTATTGCAAATAGTGGATACACATCAAGACGCAGTGCAGAAAAATTAATATTAGATGGAAAAGTAACGATTAATGGAAAAGTTTGCAATACACTTGGAACTAAGGTAGAGAAAACTGATATTATTGCTATAGACGGTAATATACTTGAAAAAAACGAAAAGAAAGTATATTTCCTTTTAAATAAACCAAGAAGTGTTATATGCTCTGCGGCAGATGATAAAGGTCGAAAAACGGTTGTAGATTTAATTGATACTGATTTAAGAATATATCCTGTTGGAAGACTTGACTATAATACAACTGGATTATTACTTTTAACAAATGATGGTGAATTTGCGAACTTTTTAATGCATCCGAAAAATGAAATTAAAAAAACATACCTTGCAAAAATTGAGGGTATTTTATCAAAAGAAGATATCGATAAACTAAAAAGAGGAATTGTTATTGATAATAGATATGTAAATACTAAGAATTTTAAAGTGAAATCTAAAGATTTACAAAAAAATACTTCTATGGTCGAAATTACAATCGTAGAAGGTAGAAATCACATTGTTAAGAATATTTTTGCAAGTTTAAAACATGATGTAATCAAATTAACAAGAACAAATTTTGCATTTTTAAATATAGATAATTTGAAATCCGGTGAATACAGGGAATTAACTATTAAGGAAATAAAAAAATTGTATAGTCTATAAAAAAACTTCCAAAATAAATTGGAAGTTTTTTTAGTTACAATTACAATCTTCGCAGCCACAATTACATGTCTCATCGCCGGTACAATTATCACAGCATCCGCAAGCACATTCAGTTGAACAAGCAGATCCATCTGATATACTAATTGCACCTGTTGGGCAAGATTCTAAAGCACTTTGTAAATTTTGTGATTCAAGATTATCATTACTAATAACGCTTGATAATCCGTTATCATTAAAATCAAAGTGTTCAGCATCGATAGCTACACAAGCTCCGCATCCGATACATTGTTCTTCATTAACTTTTAAACATTTCATAAATTAATCACCATATTAATTATAAAAAAAATAACTTTTAAAATCAATTATAATGTTTAAAAAATAGCTAATATATGATATCATTATCTTATGATGGGAGGAACTAGTAATGCAAACAAGAATGGAAAAGTATACAGATGCTCATGAAGAAGTAGGGCTTCGTTTTAAAAAAAATGAAGATTTATATAAAACTATTTCTGAAGAAGAACTTAATAATTATAATGTAAAAACTAATGCAACTGTTATTGATAATAATGGTACAAATATAGATGTTGAACATATTAAAAGAATTCTTGAAACTAGATATAACAGTGCTCCCAAAAGAAAATCCATTGTTGTACCAGAAGATGAACAAACCCAAAACTTAGATGTTATTGAAACTAAGGAGTATGATATTAATTTAATTTTACAAAAAGCTAAGGAACAAGAAAATTCTGATTATGACAAAAACAGATTTAAAAAACTTAGAGATACTCAATATGATATTTTAAAAGATTTAAATTTATCTGAACCAAAAAAGAATGAAAAAGAAGATGATAAACCGGTTGAAAAAGACGAACTTATGAATCTTATAAATACGATTACTCAAAAAGAATTAGAAAACAGGGAAAAGAATTCATCTGATCCACTTGATTTATTCCCAGATTTAAAAGGTAATGACGATACAGTTATCCTTGAAGGTATGAAAGATGAATTAAACGAATATTTCTCATCAAATGAAATTACTTTATCTGAGGAAATCAAAAATGAAGTAAAAGATGATGTTAAAGAACAAAGTGAAATTACTGATAATTCACTTGATAATTCATTTTATACAACATCTACTGTTTTTACACAAAGTGATTTTGATGATTTTGAAGATTTAAAAAAGGAAGTTAAAGGTAATAAGATACTATTAATAATAGTTACTGTACTTATAATTGCTGGTTTGTTAGTTGGTATATTTTTACTTCTTAATAATTTTTTGGGAATAAATTTTTTCAAAAGATAATATAAATAATATTATCTTTTTTTTCATATAAATATATATGAATAGAAAAAGGATTATGTATGTTATATTTTTGTTTATAATAATCTTTATCTTTATAAACTATTATGGAAACAAATTTATAAAAAGATTAAACACTTTTATAATTGAGAGTAATAATTTATATATTAATAAAGAAGTTAACAACTACATAAAGAAAAATAACCTGCTTGATACAAATAACTTATATAAATTCACTTATGATAGTAAAAACAATATTACCGGAGCTAGTTTAAATATAGAAAAAATAAATAATGTTCTAACAAAGTATGTTGATGACTTTTCATATTACTTAAATAAAACAAATTTTGCTTCTTATTTAGATAGCTATTATAAATCTTACAATATAAACAATCTAAATTATATTACTGTACCTGTTGGAACTTTATATGATAATCCTCTATTATTTAATTTAGGTCCAAATATAATTCTTGCATATGATGATATTTTACTTGTAAATCTTTTTTTTACTTTTAACTATAAGAATTACGGGATAAATAATATTATTGTAAATATATATTTAAATATTGAAATTGAGCAGAAAATTATAAAACCAATTTTACAAAAAAATAATCTATATAAATATTCATTTTTAATTTCATCAGAAATACTACAAGGGAATTTCTCAGGAATTGTTTCTCCAGGATTTTCTCTTCAAAGTGAAGGTGTAAGTACATCTTAAATATGTTATAATATTAATGGTGGTATAAATGAAGACAATTATAATAAATAATGTTGAATATGAAGTTATAAATAACGAAAAAGATGCGATTGACAAAGAATTGCTAGAAGAAAAAATTACGGACTATTTTGATGGATTTGACTACATAGTTGGTGACTTTGCATATGGAAAACTTAGATTAAAAGGTTTTAATGATAAAACAAATAAATATTTTAAACCCATAAATGATATATCAAATTTAAAAAGTTATATTGATAATTCTTGTGCCTTTGGTTGTAGATGGTTTTGCATAAAAAAAACTAAGTAGTTTTGATTGATTTAGAGGAGCAGTTTTGTTATAATTTTTTATAGAATAGAGAGGGATATACATGAGTAAGGTTAAACTAAATTTGGTTTCTGGTACTGTTCAAGAAAGAGAGTTAGTTACAGCTTTTAATTTTGATAATGTTAAATACGTAATTTTTGATGCGGAAAGTACTGGATCTATGGGACTTCCAATTATACTTGTAGGTAAGGAAGTTTATGGAAAAGTAGTAGGTATAACTGAAGCTGATGAATGGAGAAATACTAAAGATTGTTTAAAGAAAATAATTGCAGGTGAACAAGTTGATTACGCAGCAGTTAGTGATGAGTTAAAGGCAGATGATATTTATTATCGTCAATTAACTCTACCAATAGCTTCTTTTGATATTTTAAAAAGTAGTTATAAAGCACCTGAAGGTGGTATAGTGACTGCTAATCAAAATGATAACACTCCAGTATTTGAACAAATCACTCCAGAAGATGTATCGGTTAATGCTGCAACACCAGTTGAACCTGTAATGCCAACAAACTTTAGTAATCCAGTTACTGAAGAGACTGTTGCTCCGGTAATTGAAACTCCTCAAGAACCTGCTCAAGAGGTTACAAGCCCTGTAAGTAATGAAGAAACTCCAACTGCAAATGTTGATGCAAGTTTCAATTTAAATAATGATGTTGATAAAACTGATGAATTTCGCTATGAAGATTTAAAAAGAGAATTCCTAGCCGAAGCTGAAACATTATTTGATAAATATTTTAAAAAAGTTTAATCATGAAGATTAAACTTTTTTTATATAATTAAATAGTGATTATATGACAGAAGCCCTTAATTATTTTTACAATATAAATATTCAAAACACCAAAGATATAAATACCTATAAACTTGTAAGCACCACTAATAATAATACGTATTTGTTAAAAGAATCTGAAAAAATAGAAGATATAAATTATATATTTATACCATTTATTAATGAATATAATTTAAATCAAAATAAATATAAAATTATAAAAAATATATATGGTGATCAAGTAACAAAAATTCAGAATAAATATTGTTTGCTTTTAAAAGTACCTTCATCATATTTAGATAATGAAAATATTGAAGATATTATTGATTTTTTATTTAAAAATAAAGTTTATATAAATGGATATAAAGTATCTTGGAATAGACTTTGGGAGGATAAGATAAATTATTTAAATAATTTTATATTGGGTAACGAATCGAAATATAAAGATATTATGCCATATATTTTTTATTATATGGGTATAACTGAAAACTGTATTTTATATTTAAAAAACATATCTGAGTATTCAAAATTACCTGTAAACCTTTCAATATGTCATAGGCGATTATATTATCCACTTAAAGAGTTGTACCTAAATAATCCTTACAATTTTGTAATTGACGTATTTCAAAGAGATATATCGGAATATATTAAAAGTTTGTATTATGCAAATAAGGATTATTTAATTGAACTGGAGTATTATTTAAAAACAAATAAGATTAATTCTTATGAAGCATCGCTGTTATATATTAGGATAGTTTATCCAAGTTATTTTTTTGATTGTCTTGAAAACAGTAATATAGACTATAATGCTTATAATTTCAAAAACACAGTCGAGTATGAAAATTTTATAAAAAAAACATATGAATTGATAAATTCATATGTAAATATTCAGAAAATAGATTGGTTATAGTTCAATATTAATTACACCTTTTATTTCTGGAATTTCATTTTTTATCATTTCTTCAATTCCATCATTTATGGTATAGTCTTGATACATGCAGTCCTTACATGCTCCAATAAGTTTAATGTAAACGTAACCATCTTCATATTTTATATATTCGATGTCACCGCCATCCATATTTAGATATGGTCTTATATTTTCTATAACTTCTTTAATTTTTTCTTCCATGGTTAACACCTCATAAGTTATTATATATCTTAAACTTGTTTAAGTAAACTGGATGTGTTAAGATAACTACTAGAGAAGGTGCTCTATATGTATAAAGTAGGAGATATTATTAACTGTACAGTTTGTGGAATAGAAAACTATGGTATTTTTATTAAAACAAATGATGATTATTCGGGATTAATTCATATATCTGAAATATCAAGTGATTTTGTTCGTAATGTTAGTGATTACGCAAAAGTGGGTGAAAAGATTAAGTGTGAGGTTCTAGAGGTAAATGATGAATTAAAACAACTAAAATTAACTATAAAATATTTAAATTTTAAAGAAGGTTATTCTAGAGAAGAAATGTCACATTTAGATCATGGATTTGATACACTAAAAGAAAAACTTCCAGAATGGATTGAAGAAAAAAAGAAAGACTATTCAATTGAATAGTCTTTAATTATAAAAAAAACTCCAAATGGAGGTATTTTACATAAGATGGTGCCCAAGGCCGGACTTGAACCGGCACGGGCTTTAACACCCGCAGGATTTTAAGTCCTGTGCGTCTACCTATTCCGCCACTTGGGCAAGGCACCGTCTTATTAACTAAGACTTCTTTAGTATAATATGTATTGACTTTTTTTTCAAGACTTTTTTTATATTTTTTACCATGTTTTATAGTGATTTTTCTAGGAAATAATCATAAAATATAATTGACATGGTTTTAATAGGTATGTTATAATCAGTTTGTGTCTGGAGGAATACCCAAGTCCGGTTGAAGGGACTGGTCTTGAAAACCAGGAGGTCGAGTAATCGGCGCAGGGGTTCGAATCCCTT
>Ga0310786_10000299_pt1 | contig 83020 bp, 69 predicted proteins | sample AusTroGonzalo_MG_FD_203881 | JGI IMG/M metagenome (GOLD analysis project Ga0310786, IMG submission 203881) | Bovine rumen microbial communities from tropical cattle in Woodstock, Queensland, Australia - Gonzalo_03 (v2) (version 2) | ecosystem: Host-associated > Mammals > Digestive system >... | reverse complement strand
CTTATGTGAGCTACTCCGCTGCCCTGAAGCGTCTGGCGGTGAAACTCTCCAAGACCTGCAACGACCTGCGCCTGATGGCTTCCGGTCCCCGCTGCGGCCTGCACGAGATTAACCTCCCGGCCATGGCCCCCGGTTCTTCCATCATGCCCGGTAAGGTGAACCCCGTTATTCCGGAGGTGACCAACCAGGTGTGCTTCAAGGTTATCGGCAACGACACAACCGTTTGCTTCGCAGCCGAGGCCGGTCAGCTGCAGCTGAACGTGATGGAGCCCGTGATTGCCCAGTGCATCCTGGAAAGCCAGACCTGGCTCATCAACGCCATGAACACCCTGCGCACCAAGTGCATCGACGGCATCACCGTGAACGCCGAGCACTGCTACGAGATGGTGAAACATTCCATCGGCATTGTTACTGCGCTCAACCCCTACATCGGCTACAAGGCTTCCACGAAGGTGGCCAAGGAGGCCCTCGAGACGGGCGCCAGCGTGTACGACCTGGTGCTGGAGCACGGCCTCATGACCAAGGAGAAGCTGGACGAGGCTTTGGATCCCAAGGCCATGACCGCCAGCCATGCACTGCTGAAATAGCTCACACTTAATAATTTAGGACGCCGGGAGAGAACTACCCGGCGTCTTTTTTTGTAAATTTTACTACTTTGTATTGCAAAGTACCAAAATAAATTTATATCTTTGCATCGAAAAATACTTTGTGAAATGAAAAAAGTGGTAAATGTTTCTCTTGCCGGTCGCAGTTTCACGCTGGAAGAGGATGCTTACAATCGTTTAAAGAATTATCTGGCCCACTATGAGTCCCGTCTCACGGTGAGTCCCGCCCAGCGGGCCGAGGTGATGGAGGAGATTGAAGGTCGCCTGGCCGAGCTGTTTTACGAATCGGGCGGTGCAGGGGACCGCGTGGTTTCCCTCGCCTTGGTGGAGCAGGTGGCGCAGGCTCTCGGCATGCCCGACGGGTCCACTGAGAAGGGCGGCACATCGGCCGGTTTCTCATCGGCCTCCTCTTCCGCGCCTTACGAGAAGAAGCTCTACCGGGATATGGACGACAAGAAGATTGCCGGCGTGTGCTCCGGTCTGGCCATGTTCCTGGACGTGGATGTGACGCTGGTGCGTATCCTCATGCTCTGCGCCCTCATCTTCGGTACCGCCGGCTTCTGGATTTACATTATCCTGTGGATCGTGATGCAGCCCGCCGACACGCCCGCCAAGAAATGCGAGATGCGCGGCCTGTACCCCACGCCGGAGAATATGTCCCGTTTTACCTATAATTACCGATAGCCTATGGATGCCAACAGTGAAAACGTCCGCTCGCAGATGCGGAAAGGCGTGCTGGAGTACTGCATCCTGTGCATACTCAGCCGCAAGGAGGCCTACGCTTCCAGTATCCTGGAGGAGTTGAAAAACGCCAACATGCTGGTAGTGGAAGGCACGTTATACCCGCTCCTGATCCGTCAGAAGAACCAGGGCCTGCTGAGCTACCGTTGGGAAGAATCTACCCAGGGCCCGCCCCGCAAATACTATGTGATTACCGAGAAAGGCCGTGCCCAGCTGGCAGAAATGGATGCCGCCTGGCAGGAAATGGTTACCAGTATCGAAACTTTGAAAAGATAATCTATGAAAGAGACTGTTCAGTATAGCATTGGGGGCTATGCCTTCACGCTGGAAAAAGACGCTTCTGCCGCGCTGCAGGAGTATATTTCCACCCTGGAGAAGCACTATCTCTCCCAGGATGGCGGAAAAGAAATCATGGAAGGAATCGAGGAGCGCGTGGCCGAGCTGCTGCTGGAAAAATGCGGCCGCGGCGGTGTCGTGAGCCTGGAGCATGTGCAGGCGGTCATCCGCGTAATTGGCCGTCCCGAACGTATTGAGGCCGATGACCCCGGCCCCGCCCGTTCCGAACGTAAGCGCCTCTACCGCGACATCGACAACAAGCGCCTCGGCGGCGTCTGCGCCGGCCTGGCCGCCTACCTGCAGGTAGACGTGAACATCTTCCGTATCGCCTTCGTGGTCATCACCCTCCTCGGCTGCGTGAGCCTGCCCGCCGGCGTCCTCTTCGTGGGCGCACCCCTCGTGTACTGCATCCTGTGGCTCGCCATGCCGCCGGCACGCACCGCCGAGGACCGCTGGACCATGCGCGGAGACGGCGTTACGGCCGATGAAATCAGCCGCAACATCCAGGCTGGCATCGAGGAAATCGGCAAAACCGCCCAGAACGTGGGCCGGTCCGACCTCTTCATGACATTCGCCCGGGTTATCGGCATCACCATCGGCATTGTCTTCCTCATTGCCGGCACGTTCGGCCTGGCATCCATCTCCATCATCAGCTTTAACAGCTTCCACTCCATCGGCCTTACCTGGCCGATGATTGAGGACGCGATGGTGCGGCACCTGCCCTTCGCCGACGTGTATATCGAGCAACCGTGGATCGTGATTCCGGCCACCCTGGCCATCACCCTGCCCTTCGTGGGCATCCTCTACAGCGGCATTCAGATGATTTTCGCCTTCAAGTCTCCCTCCTGGAAGCCCGGCCTGGTCATCTTCGTGCTCTGGCTCATCTCCCTGGTGGTGCTGGGCGTGGGTCTGTTCGCCGGCTTTGCCACCGTAGACTGTATAGATTCCATTGAAACGCTATTTACCTGACATATTATGGCAATCCGCATCAAACTGGAAAACACCGAAACCGAACTGTTCTGCTCCTCCAAATGGTGGGGAGACCCGGACCTTCCGGCCGACATGGAATACCCCACGGCCCTGGCCGAGGAAGACGGGGAGACCTTCGACTACCCGCTCACTTTCATCTGCCAGATCGATTGCGAGGACATCGCGCCCTTCGACCCGGAAGGCAAGCTTCCGCACCAGGGCATGTTCTACATCTTCGCCGGCCTGGACGAATACCTGGGATACGACAGCCCCTGGCACAACGGAAAGGGCGAATGGGAACGGAAACAGATCGTGGTCAAGTACACGAAGACCATCAACTTCGAGACCTTCCGCGCCGCCCAGCTGGTAGACGAAGACGACCAGCCGCTCACCCAGCCGGCGCTGAAAATGACCTTCGAAGCCTGCGAGGACGGGGCCGATGGTACCAAGCTCCTGGGAAAGCCCCTGAACCCCGCCGTCCTGGAAGCCCTGCCGGACTACGTGAACTTCCTGCAGATTGATTCCGACACCGCCGGCCTCCGCTTTGCCGATGACGGCCAGCTGAACCTCCTCTACAAAGCCTCCGACCTTGCCGCCGGCAAGTGGAAAATCATCAAAGGCTTTATGGCTTAGCGCCCGCAGGGCGCGTTCAACAGAAAAAGGACCCATGTGCATGGGTCCTTTTTCTGTTGAACTGCAGCGATTCGAACGCTGACTGAGGGAACCAAAATCCCTAGTGCTACCATTACACCACAGTTCAATACCGGGCTGCAAAGATACGACCTTTTTCGATAATTCAAAAAAGCGTAGGGTGATTTTCTTCCAGCTCCGTAAGGATTTTGGACATGATGGCTTCCCGGAAAAGGACGCCTTTTGCGTGCACTTTGAAACGGGAGCAATATTCGTCAATGGCAGCCATTTCGCTGTCGTTGAAATAGAGCACCTGCCGGTTCTTGCGAAGCAGCAGGGCTTTCTGTTTTTCGAGGTAGGCCGGGTCTACGCCGGAGATTTTCTTCTTACGGGCCATGAGATTCTTCTCAGAATGACAGAAGTCTATAGTTTAACGTATCGGTGTTCCACCACGCCGTTTCGGTTCAGCTGCAGGGTGAACGGCATACCGGAGAGGTCGAAGGTGTCCAGCAGCTGCTGGGCCAGTTCAGGTTTGTCGATGAAGAGGGCGTCCATGTCTACCAGCAGCACCTTGACCTTGCGGTCGCGGGCTACCAGGGCGTCTATGGCTTCCAGGGTTTCCTGGCAGGCGTTGCAGCCGCCGGTGAAGAAGACAATGTAGGACGGGTTGCCCTTGAGCTTGCGCAGGGCGAACTCGCCGGTCTTGCTGCCCTTGCGGAAGAGGCAGGGTTTGCGGCGAAGGGTACCGGGGACCGTGAGGTCCGGCACGTCGGAGCCGACGGGGGTACGGGAGGTGAGCTCTACCAGCATTTCCCCAAGGGATACCACCTGCGCTTTGTCATCGGCCGTATTCCATACGTCCGGCAGGGCGGTGATGTACTTGTGCACGAAGGGCTCGCAGGCGTCGCGGTACACTTCCTCCTTGCGGGAGGAGAGGTAGTACAGCAGGTCGCCGGCCACCTGTTTGAAGGAATCTACGTCGCCTTCGCCGAAGGTGCGGGCGGCCAGATAATCGGCCACCTCCAGGATGTGCGGCACGGAGAGGCTGTCGCTGTAGGCGCTGAAGAGCTGGCGGTAGCGCTCCATCTGGGAGGCCTCGCCGTATACGTAATTATTGGCCGAGAACTGCTGGTTCAGCAGGATGCGCAGGGCGGGGGTGTCCAGGCCGCGGCCGAGGATTTTGCCGGCGGGGGAGACCAGGAACAGGCCCGGGGTCTTGAGCACGCCGTATTTGAGCTGCCAGTCCGAGGTGAGGGCCGGGTCCCACACATGGGTGACTCCCTCGAAACCTTCCTGATAGGCCTTCCAGGCGGCTTCGTCGGAGCCGGTGTAGATGGCAAACACGCGAACATCATATTCGGCCGACTCTACCAGGCGCTTCAGGCGGGCGGTCTCCAGCTTGCAGGTGGAGCAGCCCGTGTCGTAGAAGTACAGCACGCTGTAGGCGCCTTTTTCCGGGACGGAGACCGTCTCCCCGGAGGGGGCGAAGAGCTTCAGCGCGGGGGCATCGGCCCCAATGAGCGACGAGCGGTTGAAGGCGGCGAAAATCTTCGCGGCCTGCAGGTCTTCCTCGGAGGCCATGGTGAGCTCTCCGGAGAGGAACCATTTGTCGGCGATATGCACGGCCACGGCGTCGTCGCCCATGATGTGGGAACGGTAGTAGTGGTCGTAGATTTTGCGGGCGACATACTGCTTCACCAGGGAATCCTGGCAGGAAGCGATGAGGAAATCGCACTCCGCGTTCTGCACGGCGGCGCTTTCTCCGGCTAGGGCCGTAAAGTATTCTTCCAGCTTGGCACCCAGCTCCGGATAGGGATCCTGGGCCTGCAAGCTCCAAGTCAAAGCGCAGAGCAGCGCTGCGATAACCCACTTTTTCATAATACTACGCCTTCAGGGATGAATGCCGAATAATCCCCGCCATGCTTGAGGATGTCCCGCACGGCGGAAGAAGAGATGTGCGCGAACTCCTGCGCGGTAGGGATGATGAGCGTCTCAATTTCCGGGGCCAGGCGCCGGTTGGCGTCGGCGATGGAACGCTCGGTCTCGAAGTCAATCATGTTGCGCACGCCGCGCACGATGTGGCGGATGCCCAGCTGCCGGCAGGTGTCGATGGTGAGGTTGTCGTACTGAATCACCGTGACGCCCTCAATGCCGGCGGTGGCCTGGCGGATGATGCTCAGGCGCTTGTCCATATCGAAGAAGCCTCGTTTGTCCTGGTTGATACCCACGGCGATCACAACCTCGTCAAACATGGTGAGGGCACGCTTGAGGATATTCAGATGGCCGGCCGTAAAAGGATCGAAGGAGCCGGGGAAAAGGGCTTTACGTTTCATAGTTGCCAGTTAATGGGAGTTTTACCCTCGCTAACGAGGAGTTGATTGGTCTTGGAAAAATGTCTGCAGCCGAAGAACGCCCCGCCCGCCAGGGGAGAGGGGTGCGCGGCGGTGAGCACATGATGCCGCGTGGCATCGATGAGGGCCGCCTTGTTCTTGGCAAAGTTGCCCCACAGGAGGAAGACGATGCCTTCTCCGTGGGCCGATAAATAACTGATGACGGCGTCGGTGAAAGATTGCCAGCCGATGTCCCGGTGCGAGGCGGCTTTCCCTGCCTCTACCGTAAGGAAGCTGTTGAGGAGGAGCACCCCCTGCCGGGCCCAGCCTTCCAGGTTGGGACGCCCGCTCATGTGAATGCCGAGGTCTGTCTCGATCTCCTTGTAGATATTGCGCAGGGAAGGCGGCATGCGCACGCCGTCCGGCACCGAGAACGAGAGGCCCATGGCTTCTCCGGGGTTGTGGTAGGGGTCCTGCCCCAGGATGACCACTTTCACCTGGTCTACGGGCGTAAGGTCGAACGCACGGAAAATGAGGCTTCCGGGCGGGTAGATAACCTTTCCGGCAGCCTTTTCCTCATGAAGAAAGCGCACCAGCGAAGCGAAATACGGTTTTTCGAATTCGCTCGCAAGTGCGTTTTTCCAGGATTGTTCGATCTTAACGTCCATTGCCTAAAAAATGAAGTCGATAACGTCCGCTATCGTTTTCACATAGACAAAGATAAGACCTTTTATGTAAATTTCCTTGATATCTTCCACATCTTTTCGGTTTTCCTCCGAAATGACGATGGTGTGAACGCCGGCGCGTTTGGCTGCGAGAATCTTCTCCTTGATACCGCCTACCGGCAGTACGCGGCCGCGAAGGGTCATTTCACCGGTCATGGCGATACCGCTCTTCGGGGCTTGTCCGCGCAGGGCGCTCACCATGGAGCTGACCATGGTAATACCGGCCGACGGACCGTCCTTGGGTACGGCGCCCTCCGGTACGTGGATGTGGATGTCCTTCTTCATGAAGGTTTCGGTGTCCATGCCGGCCAGTTCCGGATGGGCCTTGATGTACTGCCAGGCAATCTGGGCGCTTTCCTTCATCACGTCGCCCAGGTTACCGGTCATGGACAGGTTGCCCTTGCCCTCCGACACCTGGCTCTCCACGAAGAGGACCTCGCCGCCCATCTCCGTCCAGGCCAGGCCGGTGACTACGCCCACGCCCTCGTTGCCCTTCACGTCGTCGTGGAAGGCGGTGGGCAGGCCCAGGTACTCGCGCAGATGTTCAGGGCCGATGGTGCGGGGAAACTCCTCGCCCAGGGCCATCTTCTTGGCGGTGACGCGAGCCACCTTCGCAATCTGCTTCTCCAGCGTACGCACGCCGCTCTCGTGGGTATATTCGTCCACGATGTGCTGCAGGGCTTCGTCGGTGAAGGAGAGTTCGTCGGCCTTGAGGCCGTGCTCGGTGAGCTGCTTGGGCACCAGGTACTTGTGGGCAATCTGGAGCTTCTCTTCGGCCAGATAACCGCTCACGTTGATCATCTCCATACGGTCCTTCAGGGCCGGCTGGATGGTGCCGATGCCGTTGGCGGTGGTGATGAACAGGACGTTGGACAGGTCGTAGTCCACGTCCAGGTAATTGTCGTGGAAGGTGCTGTTCTGCTCCGGGTCCAGGGCTTCCAGCAGGGCGCTGGACGGGTCTCCCTTGAAGTCGGAGGACAGCTTGTCAATTTCGTCCAGCACAATGACGGGGTTGGACGTGCCGGCCCGCTGGATACCGCTCAGGATACGGCCCGGAAGGGCGCCCACGTAGGTTTTGCGGTGACCGCGGATTTCGGCTTCGTCGTGCATGCCGCCCAGGGAAATACGGATGTATTTGCGGCCGAGGGCGCGTGCGACGGACTTGCCGAGGGAAGTCTTACCCACACCGGGAGGGCCCCACAGGCACAGGATAGGGGAGCGCATGTTGCCCTTCAGCTTGAGGACAGCCAGGTACTCGATGATACGTTCCTTGACGTTCTCCAGGCCGAAGTGGTCTTCGTCCAGCACTTCCTGGGCGTGCTTGAGGTCCAGGTTGTCGTCTGACATTTCGCCCCAGGGCAGGTCCAGCATGAACTGCAGGAAGGTGAGCTGGATGCTGTAGTCCGGGGAAGAAGGGTTGAACTTCTCCAGGCGGGCCATTTCCTTGTCGAAGATGGCGCGCACTTCCTTGGACCACTTCTTTTCATCGGCCTTTCTGCGCATCTTCTCCATCTCCTCGCCTTCGTCCATGCCCAGTTCTTCCTGGATGGTGCGAAGCTGGTTATTCAGGTAGTATTCGCGCTGCTGCTGGTCGATGTCGGTCTTGACCTTCTGGTTGATTTCCTGCTTGATCTGGAGCAGCTGGGTCTGGGTGTCCAGCACCTTCAGGAGGGCGAGACCGCGCTCCTGGATGTTGGTGATGCCCAGCAGCTGGGTGCGCTCCTGGAAGTTCTCCACCTCGATGGTGGTGGCAATGAAGTTCACCAGGAAGTGGAAGTTGTCGATGCTCTTGAGGGCGCCGATGGCTTCCTTCGGGGCGAAGGAGGAGGACTTCACGATGAGGGCGGCCTTCTCCTTGAGGGCGTCGCCCAGGACGCGGAGCTCGCGTTCATCGGCCCCGGCGGGAACGACCTCGTCCAGGATGTTCAGACGGGCGGTGATATAGGGCTCGTAGCTGACGATGGTGTTCAGCTCGGCCAGGGCCGATCCCTGCAGGATGGCGGTGACCGTGCCGTCGGGCATCTCCAGCGTCTTGATCAGTTTGCAGATGGTGCCGAAGCGGCAGAGATCTTCCTCTACCGGATCCTCGACGGAAACGTCCATCTGGGGCACGGCGGCCAGCCAGCCGGCGCCGTCTTCGACGTCGGAGACCAGTTTGATGGACTTGTCGCGGCCCACCGTGACAGGGAATACGGTACCGGGGAATATGACAGCATTGCGCAGGGTGAGAACCGGCAGCACTTCAGGCAGTTGCGACAGGTCCACTTTCATGGCGGATGCTTCACCGATAACCGGCATTATATTTACTTCTACGCCCGCTGGGGCGTTAAAATTCAGGGGTTGCTTCATACTTACTGACATTTTGTCATATTATAGGTATATAATACGCCGGAGGCCTATATCGTCAATCTTTGTGCCACGCCTGGATTTTGACAATTTTTCATCCTAACATTTTGAAAAATGAAAAATTAAGCCTAATTTTGCCAAGTTTTTCGAGTGGAATAAACTAAACATCAAAACTATAAAAACATGACTAAGGCAGAAATCGTAAGCGAAGTAGCTAAGACCACCGGTATTGAGAAGACCCAGGTTCTGGCAGTTGTAGAAGAATTCACGAATGTTGTTAAGGGTTCCCTTATCGCTGGTGAGCCGGTTTATATGCGCGGCTTCGGTAGCTTCATCATCAAGCACCGCGCTCAGAAGGCTGCTCGCAACATCACCCGCAAAACTACCATGGTGATCCCGGCCCACAACATCCCGGCCTTCAAGCCCGCCAAGGTGTTCGTGAACGCTGTGAAGGAGAAATAATTTTAATTTTATAAACTATTATTACTATGTGCCCTAGCGGTAAGAAAAGAAAGAGACATAAGATGGCGACGCACAAGCGTAAGAAGCGTTTGCGCAAGAACCGCCACAAGAAGAAGTAATTTCTTCTCAGTGTAAAAGGGTCTCACGGAGCAATCCGCGAGCCCTTCCTTTTATTTAATGTACCATAAAATTTCCACATGGAGTCTGAGAAACCGGACAAGGATCTGATTGTCGACGTTTCGGCGTCGGAGGTACACATCGCCCTGATGGAAAACCATCGGCTGATAGAGTACAACACGGAGTCCAGCACTGGGAACAAGTTCACCGTCGGAGACGTTCACCTGGGTAAGGTGAAAAAGATTCTCCCGAACCTCAATGCTGCCTTTGTGGACATCGGCGACAAGAAAGAAGCCTTCATCCATTACCTGGACCTGGGACTCTACTTCCCCGCTTTCGACCAGTTCGTGCGGGAATCCAACGGAAACACCAATCTCAAGGACCTGTACTCCAGGATCAAGATTGGCAACGCCCTTCCCAAGGAGGGCCGGATTGAAGAGTTCCTCCGTCCCGGACAGATGATTGTGGCTCAGATTGTCAAGGAGCCCATCTCCACCAAGGGATCGCGACTGACTGCGGAAATTTCATTGGCAGGACGTAACATCGTACTTCTCCCCTTCGCAGAGAAAGTGTCTATCTCCCAGAAGATAGGTTCGAAGGAAGAGAAACGTAGACTCGAGACACTGGTAAGGAGCATTCTCCCCAAGAACTACGGGGCGATCATCCGCACCGCGGCAGAAGGCAAAAACGCCGCTACGCTGGTTGCAGAGACGGAATCCCTCATCGAAAAATGGGAAGGCTCCTGGAAAAAGATTGCCACGAACAAGAATGTCCAGCTGCTCTTTACGGAATACAGCAAAACGACTACCGTGTTGAGGGATCTCCTCAACGACTCGTTCTCCAACATCTGGATCAATGATGAACGGGTGGCCGAAGAAGCCCGGAAGTACGTTTCCCTGATATCTCCGGAACAGGAAAAGATTGTCCATCTCTACGAAGGCAAGCAGCCCATCTACGATCACTTCGAGGTGACACGTCAGATTAAGGGCTCCTTCGGCAAGGTGGTTCCCATGCGGCAGGGCGCTTATCTGGTAATCGAGACCACTGAAGCGCTGAACGTAATTGACGTGAACAGCGGCATCCGTACCAAGACCGCCGACCAGGAGGAGAACTCCTTCGAGGTTAACAAGATTGCCGCAGAAGAGATTGCACGGCAGCTGAGGCTCCGCGATATGGGAGGTATTGTGATTGTGGACTTCATTGACATGGAGACCAATGAGCACAAGAATGCCCTCCACAAGTACATGCAGGAGCTGATGGAAGCCGACAGAGCCAAGCACAATGTGCTGCCGCTGACCAAATTCGGGCTGATGCAGATCACCCGCCAGCGAATCCGGCCCGTTACAGAAATCAACACGTCCGAGCAGTGTCCCGTGTGCCACGGCACCGGCAAGATCACTTCCAGCGCGGTCATCGATGAAGAGATTGAACGCAAGTTTGCCTTCTACTCCATCGAAAAAGGTGTCCGCAGCTTCACGCTCAAGACCAGCCCCATCCTGGGCGCCTATCTCAAGCGTGGTCTGTTCAATTCCTTCCTGTCCCGGTGGCGCAAGCGCTACAAGATCAGGATAGACTTGGTTGAAGTTACGGATTTCACCGTCCTCCAACATGAAATGTTTAATGAGAAAGGGGATAAGCTCGAGTAGAGCAATCCCCTTTTTTATTTGATTACCAAACGGTGAATGCGGCGGGGGACAGAGACGAGAATCTCGTAGGGAATGGTCCCCAGGATGCCGGCAAGCTCACTCACGCTGGGATCCTCGCCGAAGATGGTGACCGTGTCCCCGGGCGCTGCCGGGATGCCCGTCACATCGATCATGCACATATCCATGCAGATATTGCCGATGGTAGGGGCGCGATGGCCGTTCACGCTGAAGGAAGCGTTACCGCGGCCCAGGTGGCGGTCGATGCCGTCGGCGTAACCCACCGGAATGGTGGCGATGACGGTGCCTTCCTTGGCCTGGCCCCATCGGCCATAACCGACGGTCTCTCCGGGACCTAATTTCTTAATCTGGAGAATCTTGCACTTCAGGGAAGCGACCGGCGCCAGCTTTTTCTCCGGCAGGGCGCTGATGCCATAGATGCCGATCCCCAGACGCACCATGTCGAACTGGTACTCGGAGAAGCGCTCGATGCCGGCGCTGTTCAGGATGTGCCGCATGGGCATGTAGCCGATCCCGTCGGCGATGGCGGCGGCGTTGTCCCGGAACAGATGAATCTGGCCCAGGGTGAATGCGTCTTCCTGCGGGTCTTCGGCTACGCACAGGTGGGAGAAGACGGCCTTGACCTTCACTTCGGGCGTTTCTTTCAGGTAGGAGATGAGCTCCGGCAGTTCGTCGGTCATGAAGCCCAGGCGGTGCATGCCGGTGTCCAGCTTAATGTGAACAGGATAATCCTTGATGCCCTTTTCTTTCAACACGGCTACCAGCTTTTTCAGGGAGTAGAGGTTGGGGATGCTGGGTTCCATGCGGGTTTCCACAATCTCCGGATAGAAATCTGTTCCCGCGGTGAGCACCAGGATGGGCAGGGAAATACCGTTGCGACGCAGCTCCAGGCCCTCCACAGGGTAGGCGACGGCCAGATAGTCGGCTCCGGCACGCTGCATCATGGCGGCGAACTCCACGGCACCGTGACCGTACGCGTTGGCTTTGACCAGCACAAGCAGCTTGGTCTTCGGGTCCAGCAGAGTACGGAAATAACGGAAGTTCTCCACCGTGGCCTTCAGGTTCAGCTCCAGGCGGGAGAAATCTTCTTCTATGGTGCGTGTGTAATCCATGATTCAGACTACAAAAATAACACTTCCTGCTGACATTTCGTCATAAAAAGTGCATTTTTACCGCGTGGGCCCGCTATTTGATGGCAGAGGCGAAAACAAAAGATTATGACACTGGACTATAGTACGATCTGGGTCCTTATGATCCTGGTAATGGCCCTGAGCTGGATTATTCAGGCCATGCTCAAGAGCCGTTTTGCAAAATATTCGGAAGTGCCGCTGGGCATGTCCGGGGCCGAGGTTGCCTCCCGCATGCTGCAGGCCCATGGCATCCAAGATGTGAAGATTGTTTCCATCCCCGGCAAACTCACGGACCACTACGATCCCACCACCAAGACTGTCAACCTGAGCGAAGACGTGTACTACGGACGCTCCGTGGCCTCCGCCGCCGTGGCCGCCCACGAGTGCGGACACGTGGTGCAGCACGCTACCGGTTATTCCTGGCTGCAGATGCGCTCTGCCCTGGTGCCGGTGGTATCCTTCTCCAGCAATATCGTTTCCTGGGTGTTGCTGGCGGGTGTGCTGTGCATCAACATCTTCCCTTCGCTCATCTGGATCGGTATCGGCCTTTTTGCCGTCACCACCCTGTTCAGCTTCATCACCCTGCCGGTAGAAATCAATGCCAGCGCCCGGGCCGTGAAGTGGCTGGAGAGCGCCGGCATTGTAAGTTATGAGACAAAGCCCATGGCAGTGGATGCCCTGAAGTGGGCAGCCTACACCTATGTGATTGCCGCTATCGGCTCGCTGGCAACGCTGCTGTATTACATCGCCATTGCCAACGGCCGCAGAAGATAGGCTAGAGCATGAGGCCGGCGCGGACTTTATCGGCCGCGTCCTGGCCCTTCAGATAGGCAAGGATGGCCAGGCCGAACTCTACGGCCCATCCGGCGCCCCGCCCTGTGATTAAGGTACCGTCCGTGACGGTGCCTTTTTTCTCGTAAACAGCGCCCTTTTGGATGAGGGCTTCCTCGAACCCGTCAAAGCAGGTGAAGTGTTTGCCTTCCAGGCCGGGCAGCTGGGATACGACCAGGCCGGGCGCTGCGCAGATGGCAGCCACGGCGCCGCCGCGGGCCCAGTGGTCCTGGAGAATTTCCATCAGTTCGGCGTGGGCTGCAAGGTTCTTGCTGCCGGGCATGCCGCCGGGGAAGATCATTACGTCGGAGCCGTCGGTACCGGGTTCCATCACCTCAAGGTCGGCCCAGGAAGTGTCGGAGGTCACTTGCAGGCCGTGGGAGCTTTCCACCAGATACTCGTCCGTGATGGACACCGTATTCACAGGCACGCCGCCGCGCAGCAGCACGTCCCGCGTTCCGAGGGCTTCCATGTCCTCGAAGCCGTCGGCCAAAAAGAGAGTTACGCCTTTCATCGTTTGCTTTTAAAGAAATCCAACATGAGGGCGGCGCATTCCACCTGGAGGACACCGCCGGTGACTTCCGTGCGCGGGTGCAGCAGGGAAGGGGAGAAGAGGGAAAAACCGCGTCGCTGGTCGGGGGCGCCGTAGACAATACGGCCGATTTGCGACCACGCCAGGGCCCCCGCGCACATGGGGCAGGGCTCCACGGTAACGTAAAGGGTGCAGTCGTTCAGGTACTTGCCGCCCATGGCCTCCGTGGCAGCCGTGATGGCAATCATCTCGGCGTGGGCGGTGGTGTCGTGCAGGCGCTCGGTCTGGTTATGTCCCCGGCCGATGATGCGTCCTTTCCACACCACGATGGCGCCGATGGGAATCTCTCCAACCGCCTGCGCAGCCTTCGCTTCGCGCAGGGCTTCCTGCATGAATTTTCCGTCTTGTTCCATATGACAAAAATACAAATAAATTTCGTACCTTTGCATAGATATTCAGAGGGGTCAATGAAAATCACAAACGCAGAATTTGCAGGTAGCAGCACGCGGGTGGGGCAGAAGCCCCAGCGGCGTCTTCCTGAATTCGCATTCATCGGCCGCTCCAACGTGGGAAAGAGCTCCCTCATTAACATGCTCACGGGAAATTCCAAGCTGGCCAAAACTTCCCAGACCCCTGGTAAAACCCAGCTTGTGAACCATTTCCTCATCAATGACAACTGGTACCTGGTGGACCTTCCCGGTTACGGCTACGCCCGTCTGCCGGACAAAGACCGGGCCCGCCTGCGCCACATCATCTGGGACTACATAAACCATTCAGAAGAAATGGTGATGCTCATGGTGCTGCTGGACAGCCGTCATCCGATGCAGGAGGTGGACCTGAGATTCATCGCAGAGCTTGGAGAGAAGGGAATTCCTTTCGGACTCATCTTCACCAAAGCCGACAAACAGGGCACTGAGGCACTGGAGCGGCAGGTGGAGGAAAACAAGGCCCGTCTGCTGGAAGACTGGGAGGAACTGCCGCCGTGCTTCGTTTCCTCTTCGGTTAACGGCACAGGCAAAGAGGAGATACTTAACTATATCGGAACTATTCTTACTACCTTATGATAAACGATGTCCATAAGCACCGGATGGCGCTGTTTACTTGTGATGCTTCTCGCTATTTTGCCGAGAAAGTAGTTGCCGCTATGAACCGCATGAAAGATGCCAATGACCCCGAGGTGGTCCTGGGACCCCTGGAGGTGGCACGTTTCAGCGATGGTGAATTCCAGCCCTCGTTCGCCGAAAGCGTACGTGGTGCAACCTGCTTCATTATCCAGTCCACTTTCCCCACCAGTGACAATCTGATGGAACTCCTGCTGAGCATTGATGCCGCCAAGCGTGCATCGGCCAACAAGGTGATCGCCGTGATCCCTTACTATGGCTGGGCCCGTCAGGACCGCAAAGACAAGCCCCGCACTTCTATCGGTGCCAAGCTCGTCGCCAACATGCTCAAAGTGGCCGGTACCGATGCCGTGATGACCTGCGACCTGCACGCAGACCAGATTCAGGGCTTCTTTGATTTCCCGGTTAACCACCTGTATGCCAGCTACGACTTCCTGGGCATCCTGAAGAACCTCCAGAAGGAGTTCAAGGACACCCTCACCCTGGCTGCTCCCGATATGGGCGGTGCCAAGCGCGTACACGCCTATGCCAAGAACCTTCACACCCCCGTGGTCATTTGCCACAAGACCCGTGCAAAGGCCAACGTGATCGAGAAGATTGTCCCGATCGGCGAGGTGGAAGGCCGCGACATCGTGATCATTGACGATATTATCGACACCGCCGGTACCCTCACCGAGGCTGCCAACGAGCTGCTCAAGCGTGGCGCCCGCAGTGTCCGTGCTTTTGCTACGCACCCTGTTCTCTCCGGTCCCGCCTACGAGCGCATTGAGGCATCGGCCCTGAGCGAGGTGTATGTAACCGATACCATTCCCCTGAATCCTGCCAAGAAGGAGTACTGGGGTAAATTCCGCGTAGTATCGCTGGCCGACACCTTCGCCCGCATGATCCTGCGTGTATATAACTATCAGCCCATTTCTTCTGAATTCCCGCTTTAAGCCATGAAAACGTTGCTTGCTGCCATTATTTTCGTAGGAATCGCCGTGCTGCTGCTCGGCGTGAACATCTTCTTTTTCCACCGCCCCTTCCCGGACGGGGAGATTTCTACGAACCCTGAAATGCGCAAGCGCGGAATCAAATGTGCCAAGCAGGAAGAGATGGAAATGCTCGCTGCAGCAAAAGGGAAGAAGCAGGTGTGCGACGGTAATGTATCGGACGCCTGCTCTTCCTGTTCTTTGAATTGCCGATGAGGATTCTCAAGACCCTTATACTTTTGTTTGTGCTGACGCTGGTGGTTACCGGCGTCGGCCCCGTTTATAGCTTCCGCGCTCCGCAGCCCTTCGAGGGTCCGGACATCTTCAATCCCTACGCCTCCCTGGATACGGCGCAGGGCTGGAAAAGGTCTGTGTTCCACACGCATACGCGCGTGAAGGGACCGTGGCCGATGAACGAATGCCCCGAGTGGCCGGCCTACGTGGATTCTGTCTACCGGGTACTGGGTTACGACATCATCACTTTTTCCAATCACAACGAGCTCACCACGCATCCCTACGACACTTCGCTGCAGGTGAACGTGTATGAGCACGGCTACAGCATCCCGCAGTACCACCTGCTGGTTTTCGGCAGCAAGAAGGTTATCCACTGGGACCCGCTGCTGCCCCTCACCGCTTCCCAGAAGCAGTTCTGCATGGACTATCTGGGACGCAGCTCGGACTTCATCCAGATGAACCACCCTTACCGCGTGCGCTTCACCAAAAAGAGCCATCTGGAGAAGGTTTCCGGTTATGAAATTATGGAGCTGGACACCCACATCAGCACTGAAAACGAGTACTGGGACTGGGCCCTCACCAGCGGCCATTACAGTTTTGGCCTTGCGAACGACGACCTGCACCACCCGGAGATGCACGAGAAGATTGCCATTCGCTGCAACTTCGTTCAAACGCCTTCCGGCCGCTACGAGGACATCAAGAAGGCGCTCCTCGGCGGCTGCTATTACGCCATGCGCGTCCCCGACTACGGCGACGGTGACTGGGCGGTCAAGATTGCCAAAAACCACGAACTCCCGAAGGTCGAAAACATCGGCCTGGATGGGGAGACGATGTACCTCAAACTGTCGGAGCGGGCCGACAGTATCCGCGTCAACGGCGCCGACCATGCCACGCTGGCCCTTTCCTTCGACACCGACACGCTGGCCTACACCTTCCGCGCCGAAGATCCCTTCGCGCGCATGACGGCCTTCTTCCCCGACGGAGCGGTTATCTACACCAACCCCTTCGCACGCTACGACGCCTCTGTGTCGGCCACTCCTTTCAACAACGCCCCGCAGCGGATCAACTGGGTGCTCACCATCCTGTACAATCTGCTCATTCTGGCCATCGTCGGCCTCATTTTCCGGGCAATCTTTAAATCTTCCAGAAAACGATGAAATTTTTCAAGGATAAAGCCTCTCTGACAGCCTTCAGCCTGGCGTTGACGGTCTATACGCTCGTTGCGTTCCACGTTCCCTTCTTCTCGCACGCTGTGAAGCTTACGGAAGGCGGGTTCAACGGAGCCGTGATCCTGGTCACGGCGGCGGTGCTGCTGGGCTGCCTGGACTTCCTGCTGTATTATCTGCTGGCCTGGCTGGGCCGCACGGTAGGGAAGTGCCTCATTGCGTTCACCCTCGTCGGGGACGCCATCATGCTCTACTTTGTGAACAACTACGACGTGCTGGTGACGGACGAGATGATGGGTAACGTGCTCAATACGCAGTACTCGGAGGCATCGGGCTTTTTCTCCTTCTCCTTCATCCTGTACATTCTGCTGCTGGGCGTAGTTCCGTGCATTTACGTGTTCAAGCGCAAGCTCGAATACGGCTCCTGGAAGCGCCTGCTGGCCAATGTGGGCGTTACCCTGGCCGTGCTGCTGACGGCCGTCTTTGGCAACATGAAGAACTGGCCCTGGATTGACAAGAACTCTACGGAACTGGGCAGCCTCATCATGCCCTGGTCCTATACCGTGAATACCTTCCGCTACTATGCCGCCCAGCGGCAGAAGAACCAGCAGGAGATTCCCCTGCCGGATCCTGTGTCCGTGAGCGAGAGCAAGGACGTGGTGGTCCTGTTCATCGGGGAGTCGGCCCGCGGAGACCGTTTCTCCCTGCTGGGCTACGAGCGGGAGACCAACCGTTACACCGCGCAGGACAGCGTTCGGGCCTACCGCGGCGTGTCATCGGCCACCTACACCATGGCCGGCGTGAAGGCCATCCTGGAGCCGATGGATACGCCCGAACTGCACGAAATCCTGCCGAACTACCTCCAGCGTGCCGGGGCCGATGTAATCTGGCGCACGAACAACTGGGGCGAGCCGCCGGTGCACACTCAGAAGTACTACACCTTCGCGCAGCTGAAGGCGCGTTATCCGGAGGCCGATGCCCGCTACGACGGCCTGCTGCTGGAAGGCCTGCGGGACGAAATCGCCGCCAGCGACAGCTCCAAGGTTTTTGTGGTGATTCACGCCTACACCAACCACGGCCCGTCCTACAACACCAATTATCCGGCCGAATTCACGGTCTTCACGCCCGTGTGCAGCACGGTGGAAATGTCCAAGACCAGCCCGGAAGAGCTGAACAACGCCTACGACAACAGCATTGTGTACACCGACTACCTGCTGCATCAGGTAATTGATGTCTTGCGCACCTTCCCGGACCGCCGCTGCATGATGCTCTTTGTCTCCGACCACGGCGAGTCCCTGGGCGAAAACAACCTCTACATGCATGGCGTGCCGTATTCCATGGCTCCCAAGGAGCAGCTGGATATCCCCATGATTGTCTGGACGTCGGACCCTTCCCTGCAGTACAAGGAGGTTCCGGTCATCGGCCAGCACTACGTTTTCCACAGCATTCTTCATTTTATGGGGGTGGAATCTCCCGCATTTAACGAGGAAATGTGTATATTTGCACGATAATTTGTAATTGAGTATTTATTATGGCTTTAGTCGCGATAGTCGGGAGACCGAACGTTGGAAAGTCAACGCTGTTTAACCGCCTGGTGGGTATGCGCCAGGCCATTGTAGACGAGACGGCGGGTGTGACCCGTGACCGTCATTACGGCAAGTGCGAATGGTGCGGCCGTGAATTTTCCGTTGTAGATACCGGAGGTTATACCTCCAATTCGGACGACGTCTTCGAGGACGCCATCCGTCGTCAGGTGGGCATTGCCATCGAAGAGGCCGACCTGGTCCTGTTCATGTGCGAGGCCGCCACGGGCATCACGGACTACGACTCCGAGATCGCCGACCTGCTGCGCCGCAGCAAGAAACCCGTTGTCCTGTGCGTGAACAAGGTGGACAGCGGTGAAAAGATGTACGATGCCTTCGACTTCTACGGCCTGGGCCTGGGCGAAGTCTGGAGCATCTCGGCCGCCAACGGCTCCGGCACCGGTGACCTGTTGGACGAAATCCTCCGCCAGCTTCCGGAAGATACGGAAGTGGCCGATGACCACGCCGACATCCCGCACATCGCCATCGTCGGCCGTCCGAACGTCGGCAAATCTTCTTTGACGAACGCCCTCCTCGGCGAGGAACGCAATATTGTGACGCCGGTGGCCGGTACCACCCGCGACTCCATCTCCACCTATTATAACAAGTTCGGCCACGAGTTCATGATTGTGGACACCGCCGGTATGCGCAAGCGCGGCAAGGTGACCGAAGACCTGGAGTTCTATTCCGTGCTGCGTGCCATGCGCACCATCGAGCACAGTGACGTCTGCATCCTGATGATCGACGCCACCCTCGGTATGGAAGCCCAGGACATGAACATCTTCAACGTGATCCAGAAGAACCGCAAGGGTTGCGTGATCGTGGTGAACAAGTGGGACCTCTTCGAGAAAGACGTCAATACCATGAAGGAGTACACCGAGGCCCTCAAGGCCCGCCTGGCTCCCTTCAACGACATCCCTGTCATCTTCACTTCCGTGCTGAACAAGCAGCGCATCCTGGATGTGCTGGACGCCGCCGCCCGTGTGGCCGCCAACATGTCCCGCAAGATTTCCACCAGCCAGCTGAACGACGCCATGCTGCCGGAAATCGAGAATTACCCGCCGCCGGCATGGAAGGGCAAATACATCAAGATCAAGTACGTAACGCAGCTGCCTACCCGCACGCCGCAGTTTGCCTTCTTCTGCAACCTGCCCCAGTGGGTGAAAGAGCCCTACAAGCGCTTCCTGGAGAACAAGCTCCGCGAGCACTTCGACTTCGAAGGCTGCCCGATTCAGGTATATACAAGAGCTAAATAAGGGCGTTTTCGCTAACTCGTTAATTGCTAGTCGTTTACAAAAACTCCTCCCGGTCGGAAAGCCGGGAGGAGTTTTTGTAAATAGTTTATTATCAAAGCCTTAAGAAAAACGGCTTATTGAATGTCCGGTTTAAAGAACGGGAGGGGCTTGAGTTTAAACTCGTTGGCGGCGTGCTTGCGGTCGATGAGGGCCTTGATGGCCGGGTCTTCGCACACGCCGGTGCGGATGTACTTGTCCAGAACAGCGTAGGTAAAGCCGAGGTTGTCTTCGTCGGTTTTGCCGCAGAGGCCGTCGGAGGGGGCTTTTTCCACCAGTTCGATGGGCAGGCCCAGAACTTTTCCGATGGCGCGGACTTCCTGCACGGTGAGGCCGCCCAGGGGCGAGAAGTCGCCGGCGGCGTCGCCGTAACGGGTGCTGTAACCCACCCAGTCCTCGGAGAGGTTGCAGGTGTTCACCACGCGGCCGTTGTTGGACTGCGACACGGCATAGACCGCCGTCATGCGCAGACGCGGAGCCATGTTGATGCGGGTCTGGGCGCTGGCCTCATGGCCCAGCTTGTCCTCCACTTCGGCCAAGAGGGCCTTGTAGGCCGGGCCGATATTGATATTGTAACGCGTGATTCCCAGGTGGTTGATGAGCTTGACGGAGTCGTCGATATCCGGCTGCACGCCATTGGGCATGGTTACGCCAATCACACGGTCCTTACCGAGGGCTTCCACGCAAAGGGCCGCACAAACGCTGCTGTCCTTACCGCCGGAAATTCCCAATACTGCATTACATCCCTTTCCGTTTTCTTCAAACCAGTCCCGTATCCACTGAACACAGGCGTCTTTTGTCTTGATTGCGTTGAACATGATAGTCGAAAATTTCGGCAAAGATACCAAATATTTTCAGCATTTTTTTGTTATATTTGCGATTATGGGAGGGAACGATTATATCGATCTGCTCACCCTGCAGACCCTGATCAAGGAGAGCGTGTCAAACGCCTTCCCCGGGAAGTTTTGGGTCAAAGCGGAAATCGCCTCCTGGAGTCCCCGTTCCAACGGCCACTGCTACCTGTCCCTGGTGCAGACAAGAGCCGGCAAATCCGTGGCGGAATCCCGCGCCATGATCTGGAAGTGGAACTATCCCACCCTCACCCGTTACTTTGAAGAAGCCACCGGAGGAAAACTCCAGGCGGGCATCACTGTGCTGGTGCGTGTACAGGTGGCCTTCAGCGAGCTGTACGGCATGGCGCTGTACATCGACGACATCGATGCCGGCTTCACCCTGGGCGAACAAGCCCTGGAGCGCAAGCGCAACATCGAGCGCCTGCAGAAGGACGGGTACATGGACATGCAGAAGGAACTGGCCCTGCCGGAACTTCCGTACCGCCTGGCCGTGATCACCTCCAAAACCGCTGCCGGTTTCCAGGACTTCCGCAATCATCTTTTGAATAACCCCGAGGGCTATGTCTTCCAGCTGGACCTTTACGAGGCCCTCATGCAGGGAGAACAGGCCCCCGCTTCCATTTCGGCCGCCCTGCAGGACGCAGGGGAGAAGAACTACGACGCCGTGCTCATCCTTCGCGGCGGCGGCAGTGAACTGGACCTGGCCTGCTTCGACGACTTCGGCCTGGCCGTAGCCATCGCCACCTGCCCCGTGCCCGTAGTCACCGCCATCGGCCACGACAAAGACGTGCATATCGCCGACATGGTGGCCCATCAGGCCGTCAAGACCCCTACCGCCCTGGCGGACCTTTTTCTTCAGGGCTATCTGGAGCAGGATGCCCGGCTGGATGCCCTCCAGAAGAGCATCGCCGGCGGGCTCCTTCGCACCATCTCCCGCGAGGAGCTGCGCGTGAAGAGCGCCGAATCGGCCCTTCGCAGTGCCATCCAGCGCCGTATCGGCGCGCTGGAGATGCTCCTGCAACGCAGTGTCGGCCGCATCTCGAAGGGCCTGACGCAGAAGTACGCGGATGTAGCCCGCCTCAAGGACGCCGCCCTGCACCGCCTTCAGTTCGCCGCGCAGGCCCGTTGCAGCGCGGAATACTCGGCCCTCGCCCTCAAGGAGGCCCTCATCACCGGCTCCGACCCCCGCAAGATTCTGAGCCTGGGGTACGTGCTGGTCACCGGCAAGGACAACAAGGTTCTCAAGACCGTAGGCAAGGTGGCCGTGGGAGACCGCATCGGCGTGCGCTTCCAGGACGGCTCCCTGCTGGCCAAAGTAGACGAAGTTTTCAGTGAAAAAACAGATAAATCCCAAACAGCATGAGTGAGAAGTTTGATTACGCAAAGGCCATTGCCGAACTCGAAGAAATAGCCCGGAAGGTAGAGAATCCGGAAACCAAACTGGACGATATCGATGCCCTGGTGGTCCGCAGCAAAGAACTGCTCAAGCAGTGCCGGGAATATCTGCGGACAGTCAAAGAAAAAATAGATTCCCTGGACGAATAACCCTTAACCTCAGGAAAACTATGAAAAAGATCTATCAGACGGACCCATGGCTCGAACCCTTCAAGGGGGCCATTGACGCCCGTCATCAACGCATAGAAGATACTTTCCGTCACATTGCGGGCGGCGGCCTGCTGAAAGACGCCGTGAACAACCACATGTACTTCGGCCTGCACAGGACCGAAGACGGCTGGGTGTTCCGCGAGTTCGCCCCCAATGCCAACAAGATTTACCTGATTGGAGAATTCAACAACTGGAAGCGCATCGACGCCTATGCCCTGCAGCCCCTTGGCAGCGGCAACTGGGAACTGAAGCTTCCGGAGATGTTCCTCCGTCACGGCCAGCAGTACAAACTTTTCATCGAGTGGCCCGGCGGGGGAGGCGAGCGCCTTCCTTCCTATGCCACCCGCGTGGTGCAGGACCCGGAAACCAAGGCCTTCTGCGCCCAGGTGTGGGACCCGGCCAAACCCTATGTCTGGAAACATGGCCACGCCGGCAAGCGTCCCCATCCCATGATTTACGAATGCCACATTGGCATGGCTACGGAAAAGGAGAAGGTAGGTACGTTCGAAGAGTTCCGCCGGGATGTACTTCCGCGCATTAAGAAACTGGGCTACGACACCATCCAGATCATGGCCCTTCAGGAGCATCCCTACTACGGCTCCTTCGGCTATCAGGTGTCCAATTTCTTTGCCCTCAGCTCCCGCTTCGGAACGCCCGAGGAGTTCAAGGCCCTGGTGGACGACGCCCACGGAAAGGGTATCGCTGTTATCATGGACATCGTGCACAGCCACAGTGTAGACAATGTGGCCGAAGGCCTCTCCGAGTTCGACGGCCGGGACAACCTGTACTTCTACAGCGGCCCGCAGGGACATCATCCCGCCTGGGGCTCCCGCTGCTTCGACTACGGAAAAGATGAAACCCGCTACTTCCTGCTGTCCAACGTGAAATACTGGATGGAGGAGTACCACATAGACGGCTTCCGCTTCGACGGTGTCACTTCCATGCTTTACTGGGACCACGGTCTGGGCAAGGACTTCGGCAACTACGAGCTGTACTTCGACGGCGGCGTAGACGAAGACGCCGTGATTTACCTCTCCCTGGCCACCCGCCTGGTGAAGGAAATGAACCCCGCCGGCTTCACCATCGCCGAGGATGTCTCCGGCATGGCGGGCCTGGCCGCTCCCTTCGAGGCGGGCGGCGTGGGCTTCGACTTCCGCATGAGCATGGGCGTAGCCGACCACTGGATCAAGTGGATCAAGGAAAAGCGTGACGAAGACTGGTCCATGGGCGAAATCTGGTGGGAACTCACCAACAAGCGGGCCGATGAAAAGACCATCTCCTACGCCGAGTGCCACGACCAAGCCCTGGTAGGGGACAAGACCCTCATCTTCCGCCTGGTGGACAAAGAGATGTACTTCGCCATGAACAAAGGCTCGCAGAATGCCGTCGTAGACCGCGGCATCGCCCTCCACAAGATGATCCGCCTGGTGACGGCCGCGACGGCCGGCGACGGCTACCTCACCTTCATGGGAAACGAATTCGGCCACCCCGAATGGATTGACTTCCCGCGCGAGGGAAACGGCTGGTCCTACAAGTATGCCCGCCGCCAGTGGTCCCTGGAAGACAACGGGGACCTTCGCTATGGCTGTCTCCGCAACTTCGACGAGGCCCTGGTGCACCTCTTCCGCGAGGAGAATCTGCTCGCCGCCCGCCCGGAACTTCTGGTGGCCGACGAACAGAAGAAAGTATTGGTTTTCATACGAAAAAACTGTATCTTTGCCATGAATTTTTCCCCCAACGGTTCCTTTACGGACTATGGTTTCAAGGCTCCGGAGGGAGAATACGTGAATGTTTTAGACAGCGACCAACCACAATACGATGGCTTTGGCCGCTTGCAGTGTTTAGAACACCACGTAGCCGTGGATCATACGCTCAGGCTGTATCTCCCGGCACGGACGGCAATGGTTTTAAGAAAAGCATAAACACACCCATATGGCTTTTTTGAAATTCAACAAGTCTGAACTCGTCAATCTGTCCTACTCCCTGAACCGGGAGATCATTTTGGCGAACAAGACCGGCGCGTATTGCAACACGTCCATCGTGACTTGCAATACCAGGCGTTACCATGGCCTGCTGGCCGTTCCGGTAGTAGCCTTTGACGGATTCCGCCATGTGCTGCTGAGTTCCCTGGACGAGAGCCTTACCCTGCGCGGCAAGCGTTTCAACCTGGGCATTCATTGCTACGGCGACATCTACGAGCCCCGTGGCCACAAGTACATCGTGGACTTCGACGCCGATCCTGTCCCCTGTGTTACCTACAAAATCGGCGAAATTGTTTTCCGTAAACACATCGCCCTTTCTCAGGACCAGAACCAGGTCCTCATCCACTACGAGCTGCTGCATGCCCCCGCCAAGGTGAAGCTGGAGCTGAAGCCTTTCCTGGCTTTCCGCAATGTCCACGCCCTTACCTGCGAGAACGCCGCCGCCCGCACGGACTTCAAGCCGGTCCAGAACGGGGCCGCCTTCAACATGTACGAAGGCTTCCCGGACCTGAACTTACAACTGAGTGAAACTGCTTCCACCTTCAAGTACAACCCCGTCTGGTACAAGGGCGTCACCTATTCCGACGAAATGCGCCGCGGGTACGACTGCCGGGAAGACCTCTGGGTGCCCGGTACCTTCGAGGTGGAAATGGGCCCGGGAGAGTCCATCGTCTTCTCCGCTTCGGCCGGGGAGCCGGTGAACGCCACCACCCTGAAGCGCCGCTTCAACACCACGGTGGAGAAAATCGGCCCCATCACTTCCTTCCACGACCAACTCGTGCGCCAGGCCGGGTCCCTCATCCGCGAGGACGGCGGCCGCAAGCGCATCGTCGCCGGCTACAGCTGGCTCTATACCGGTCTCCTGCGCGAGACCCTCTTTACCCTGCCCGGTCTTACGCTCTATGCCACCGGGGATAAGAAGTCCTTCGAAGAGATTCTGGACAACCTCATCGAGGACAACCAGGAACGCCTGATGCGCCGCACCACGCAGGTGGAGGCTCCGCTGTTCCTGACCGTCACCCTGCAGCAGTACCTCGCCTTCGGCGCTTCCGACAAGGCGGTATGGGCCAAATACGGCCCCGTGCTGGAGCAGGTGATTGAAAGTTACCTTCCGGGCGTGCGCCAGGAGGTGTCCATGCAGCCGAACGGCCTCCTGTGGGCCCAGATGGACGGCGTGGCCCTCACCTGGATGAATGCCTACATCGGCGGCCGCGCCGTTACCGAGCGCGCCGGTTACCAGGTGGAAACGAACGCCCTCTGGTACAACGCCATCTGCTTCGCCCTGGCCCACGAGAAGAAGGGCAGCGCCTTCGCGAAGAAATGGACCCCGATTAAGGAACTAATCGAAAAGAACTTCCAGCCCATGTTCTGGAACAAGGACCTGCATTTCCTGGCCGACTATGTAGACAACGCCGGTCAGCACATGGAACTGCGTCCCAACCAGCTGTGGGCCGTCACCGTGGATTACTGCTGCGTGTCGGACGATGTAATCAGTTCCGTCATGCGCGTGGTGAACGCCGAACTGGTCACCCGCCGCGGTATCCGCACCTTAAGCCCCAGAGACATCCGCTACAAGGGTGTGTATGAGGGCAACCAGCTGGAGCGCGACGAAGCCTACATGAACGGCTGCGCCTGGCCGCACCTGCTGGCACAATTCTGCTATCTGAGCTTCCGCATGATGGGCAGTGCCTTCATCAAACGGGCCGAATGGCTCACCGAAGGCTTCTACGAGGATCTCTCAAAGCACGGTGTGGGCGCCTTCTCCGAACTCTACGACGGAGATCCGCCTCACGCACCGCACGGAGCTATCTCATCGGCCATGACCACGGCCGCCCTCCTGAACGTGAACTGGCTCATCGAAAAATTCAGGGAGGACTAAACTATGAGAGTACTGATGTTCGGCTGGGAGTTTCCTCCCCACATCGCAGGCGGCCTGGGTACGGCCTGCGAAGGCATTGTGAAGGGCCTCGCCTACAACGGCGTGGAAACCCTCTTCGTGATGCCGTCCGCCTCTGGTGACGAAGACCAGAGCGCCACTACGATTATCAACGCTTCGGATGTTCCCGTAGACACCGTGTCGGAGACCGTGGAAGAATACCTGGACAAGGTGAAGTTCATCCACATCGGCTCCAACATGATTCCCTACGCCAATCCGGAAGAGTTTGGCAAACTGATCGAGGAAGAAAAGCGCCGCCAGGTGAAAGACTTTTCCATCAGCTACGGCCAGAAGTATAAGTTCTCCGGCAAGTACGGCGCCAACCTCATGGAGGAAGTGGCCCGCTACGCCATGGTGGGCGGTACCATCGCCATGCAGCGCAAGGACGAATTCGACGTCATCCACGCCCATGACTGGCTCACTTACTATGCCGGTATCGCCGCCAAGGAACTCACCGGAAAGCCCCTGGTGATTCACGTGCACGCCACCTCCTTCGACCGCGGCAGCGTGGACAACATCGACACCCGCGTGTTCGCCATTGAGAAGAAAGGCATGGAGATCGCCGACCGTGTGGTCACGGTGAGCGACCTCACCCGCAATATCGTCATCTCCCGTTACGGAATAGACCCCGCCAAGGTGGTCACCGTACACAATGCCGTAGACTTCAGCGGCCGGGAGAACGTCCATGTGGAGCGCGGCGTCAAGGAACCTGTTGTTACGTTCCTGGGCCGTATCACTTACCAGAAGGGTCCCGAATACTTCATTGAGGCAGCTGCCAAGGTGCTCAAACGTACCAAGAACGTGCGCTTCGTGATGGCTGGCAGCGGTGACATGATGAACCGCGCCATCCACCATGCCGCCCGTCTGGGCATCAGCGACCGCTTCCACTTCACCGGCTTCCTCCGCGGCGCCGACGTGCAGAAGATGTTCGCCCTCTCGGACGTTTACATCATGCCGTCCATTTCCGAACCTTTCGGCATCTCCCCGCTGGAGGCCATGCGCACCGGTGTGCCGTCCATCATCTCCAAGCAGTCCGGCGCCGCCGAAGTGCTCAAGTATGCCTTCAAGGTAGACTTCTGGGATGTGGATGCCATGGCCGACGACATCTACGCCCTCCTCAGCTATCCTGCCCTGGCGGATTTCAGCGCCCGCATGGGATACGACGAAGTGAACGCCCTCAAATGGAACGGCGCCACTGCCAAGCTTAAACAAGTGTATGAATCAGTAGTTAAATAACCGAACTATGGCAACCAAGAGCATTTGCCTGTACTTCCAGGTCCATCAGCCCACGCGGCTCCGCCTGTACAGATTTTTCGATATCGGCAAAGATTCGCATTACTATGACGACTTCGCCAACCGCACCATCCTGCGCCGCGTAGCGCAGAAGTGCTACCTCCCCATGAACCAGCTCATGCTGGAGCTCATCAACAAGAACAAGGGGAAGTTCAAGATTGCCTTTTCCATCTCCGGCAGCGCCCTGGACCAGTTCCAGCGTTTCTGCCCGGAGGTGCTGGACAGCTTCAAGGCCCTCGCTGCCACCGGCAACGTGGAGTTCCTGGCTGAAACCTATTATCACTCCCTGGCTTCGCTGGCCTCGGAATCCGAGTTCCGCCACCAGGTAGAGAAACACGCCGCCCATATCGAGGAGGCGTTCGGCGTCAAGCCCACCGCATTCCGCAACACGGAGCTCATCTACTCCAACGGCATCGGTGAAATGGTGTACGACATGGGCTACAAGACCATGCTCACGGAGGGTGCCCGCCATATCATGGGTTGGCAGAGCCCCAACTTCGTGTACACCGACGAGTCGCAGCCCAAGCTGAAGCTCCTGCTGCGCAACTACAACCTCTCCGACGACATCGCCTTCCGCTTCTCCAACCGCGGCTGGAACATGTGGCCCCTCACGGCCGACAAATACGTGAACTGGATCAAGGAAAGCGCCAAGGAAGGGGACGTGGTGAACCTGTTCATGGACTACGAGACCTTCGGCGAGCATCAGAGCGCCGAGAGCGGCATCTTCGACTTCATGCGCGCCCTCCCGGACGCCGTTCTCAAGGATGGCACGTTCAACTTCGTGACGCCCTCCGAGGCCACCAAGAAGTACAAACCCGTGTCCGACATCGCCGTCGAAGACCCGATTTCATGGGCCGATGAAGAAAAGGACCTCACTGCCTGGCTGGGCAACGAACTGCAGAGCGAGGCGTTCAAGAAAGTGTATGCCATGACTGAAAAGCTGGCCATCGTGAACGACCCCGAGCTGTACAAGGACTTCGGCCACCTGCAGGAGAGCGACCATTTCTACTACATGTGCACTAAATTCTTCTCCGATGGAGAAGTACACTCATATTTTAATCCGTACGACACTCCGTACGAAGCGTTTATCAATTATATGAACGTGATTTCCGACTTCCAGATCCGCCTGGACGAAAAGCGGGCGGCCCTGGACGTGAAGGAGACTGCTGAAAAGGAGCTGAAGACTCCTGCCAAGACCGTGCGGAAGAAAGTGGCGAAGAAATAATTATTTAATGGTTAAGAAGAAGAATCTACAACCGGACTACCTGTTCGAAGTTAGTTGGGAAGTGTGTAACAAAGTGGGCGGCATCTATACGGTGATCGCCACCAAAGCACTTCATTTGCAGTCCCAGCTGGGACGCCGTCATATCTTTATCGGCCCGGACGTCTGGATGCACCGCAGTGGCAATCCGGACTTCCTGGAGGATGAGAATCTGTACCGCTCGTGGAAAGCCCAGGCGCTCGCCGAGGGCCTGCGTCTACGGGTGGGCCGATGGAACATCCCCGGCAAGCCGGTGGCCATCCTGGTGGACTACAAGCAGTTCCTCACCATGGCCGACGACATCCTGGCCACGCTGTGGACGGACTTCGGCGTAGACTCCATCTCGGGCAACTGGGACTATAAAGAGTCGGCCGTGTTCGGCGTGCTGGCCGGCCGCGTCATTGAGAGTTTCTGGAATTACAACCTCAATGGCGGAGAGAAAGTGGTGGCGCAGTTCCACGAATGGCAGACGGGCGCCGGCGTGCTGTACCTGAAGAAGCGCGCCCTCCCCGTGGCGACCGCCTTCACCACGCATGCCACCATGATGGGCCGATGCCTGGCCGGCAACAACCTCCCCATCTACAACGACCTCAAGTCTTACAACGGCGAGGAGATGGCCAAGCGCTTCAACGTGATGGCTATCTATTCGCTGGAGAAGAAATCGGCCCAGAACGCCGACGTCTTCACCACGGTGAGTGACATCACCGCGAAGGAGTGCGCCCAGTTCCTGGAACGTCCGGTGGATGTAGTGACGCCGAACGGCTTCGAGAACAGCTTCACGCCTGCGACGGACGAGGATTACGCCCGCCTGCACGATGCCGCCCGCGACCGGCTGGTCCAGGTGGCCACGGCGATGAGCGCCGAGGAAGTGCCCGCCAATTCGCTGTTCATCGGCATCGGCGGCCGCTACGAATATCGCAACAAGGGTATCGACGTGTTCATCGACGCCCTGGATAAACTGAATAAATCCGACTACAACGGCCGCAGCATTCAGGCCTTCATCATGATTCCTTCCGGCCACCACGGCCCGGACAAGGAGCTGGTTGCCAAGATGGAAGGCCAGGGAAATCCGGCCTATCAGACCCAGACTTCCCACGTGCTGATGAATGCCGAATATGACATCATCACCCGCCGCCTGCGGGAGGTGGGCCTCACCAATGCCATCGGCGACAAGGTGAAGGTGTACTTCATCCCGTCTTACCTGAACGGCGACGACGGTGTCTTCAACATGGCCTACTACGACATTCTGTGCGGTCTGGACCTGGCCATGTTCCCGTCCTACTACGAGCCCTGGGGTTACACCCCGCTGGAGGCCCTGGCCTTCCGCGTTCCTACGCTCACTACCACCCTTGCGGGCTTCGGCCTCTGGGTGGAAACCCATTACAAGCAGGAGCATCCCGGCATCACCGTGCTGCCGCGCAACGACACCAATTACCAGGAGGTCGTAGACGGTACGGTGGCCCGCATCTGCGAGCTCTGCGCCATTGACAAGGAGCAGCGCAAGCTTTACCGGGAGAATGCCCGCGAAGTGGCGCAGATTGCCCTTTGGGAGAATCAGATTAAGTATTATCAGGAAGCGTACAGCCTGGCCCTCGCCAAGGCCGAGAGCCGTCACGACTCCTACAAAACACAGAAGAAGACTATGCAATACTTCAAAGCAGACGTTACCAACCCCAGCTGGAGAAGCATTCTTGTAACCCGTCACCTGCCGGAGAAACTCTCCCGTCTGGAGAAACTGTCCAAGAACCTCTGGTGGTGCTGGAACGAGAGCGCCAAGAACCTGTTCCGCTCCATTGATCCGGAGGTTTGGCACAAGAGCGGCCACAACCCGCTGGTGGTGCTGGACACCGTGAGCATCAAGCGCTTCCAGCAGCTCTCCGAGGACGAGGACTTCCTCTCCCGCATGAAGAAGGTGCTGGACGAGTTCGATACTTACATGGCTGCCAAGGCCCAGCGCAAGTCTCCTTCCGTGGCCTACTTCTGCATGGAGTATGGTCTGGATACTTCCCTGAAGATTTATTCCGGCGGTCTGGGTATCCTGGCCGGCGACTACCTGAAGGAAACCTCCGACATGAACACCAACCTGGTGGCCGTGGGTCTGCTGTACCGCTACGGCTATTTCAACCAGCTGTTGTCGGCCCAGGGTTATCAGGTGGCCGGTTACGACGCCCAGGACTTTACCAAGATTCCCGCCACGCCGGTCTTTGACGCCGACGGCAACTGGCTCACGGTTTCCGTGGCCTTCCCGGGCCGCAGCATCACCGCCCGCCTGTGGAAGGTGGAAGTGGGCCGCACGGACCTGTACCTGATGGATACGGACTACGAAGCCAACGTTCCCGAGGACCGCGAGGTTACCTATCACCTCTACGGCGGCAGCTGGGAGAACCGTCTCAAGCAGGAACTCCTCCTGGGTGTAGGCGGTATCCGCCTGCTCCGTAAGCTGGGTCTGGATCCGCAGGTGTATCACTGCAACGAGGGCCACGCCGCCTTCACCGGTCTGGAGCGTCTGCGCGAATACATCGAGCAGGACAACCTGGACTTCACCGAGGCGCTGGAGGTGGTTCGCGCCAGCTCCCTGTTCACCACGCATACGCCTGTCCCTGCCGGCCACGATGCCTTTGAGGAAGGCCTCCTGCGCCAGTACATCGGCCATTATCCCGCCCGCCTGAAGGTGGACTGGGAGACCCTCATGTCCCTGGGTAAGGACAACCCGCTGGACGCCCACGAGAAGTTCTCCATGAGCAACCTCGCGGCCAACATCTCCCAGAACGTGAACGGCGTTTCCATGCTGCACGGCAAGGTGTCCCAGGACATCTTCGCCCATATGTATCCGGGCTATCTGCCGGAAGAGCTCTTCGTGAGCTACGTCACTAACGGTGTCCACTATCCCACCTGGTGCGCCCGCGAGTGGAAGCCGGTGCACGCCAAGGTCTTCGGCCCTGAATTCGAGACGCATCACTACGACAAGTCCTGCTTCGAAGGCATCTACAAGGTGTCCGACGAAGAGGTCTGGAGCGTGAAGAAGTTCCTCAAGACCAAGCTCATCAACTTTGTGCGCGAACGTCTGCAGGACAATACGGTGAGCAACCATTACAGCCCCACCGAGCTGGTGACCATCCTGGACAACCTGCGCGACGACGTGCTCACCATCGGCTTTGCCCGTCGTTTCGCTACTTACAAGCGCGCCACGCTGCTGTTCCGCGACCTGGACCGCCTGGATGCCATCGTGAACAACCCTGCACAGCCCGTGCAGTTCCTCTTCGCCGGTAAGGCCCACCCGGCCGACAAAGCCGGTCAGGACCTCATCAAGCAGATTGTGGATATCTCCAAGGATCCCCGTTTCATCGGCAAGATCGTCTTCGTCCCCGGCTACGACATCACGCTCGCCAAGCGCATGGTCCAGGGTGTAGACGTGTGGATGAACAACCCTACCCGTCCGCAGGAGGCCTCCGGTACGTCCGGTGAGAAGGCTGCCATGAACGGCACCATGCACTTCTCCGTGCTGGACGGCTGGTGGGTGGAAGGCTACAAGGAAGGCGCCGGCTGGGCCCTTCCCATCGAGCAGGCCTACGAAGACAACAACTTCCAGAACGAGCTGGACGCCGCCACCATCTACCAGATCCTGGAGAACGACATCGCTCCCGCCTATTACAACGTAGACCGCACCACCGGCCGCAGCCGTGAGTGGGTGGGCTATATCAAGAATACCATCGCGCAGGTGGCCTGCAACTTCACCACCAACCGCATGCTCACGGATTACATCAACCAGTACTATGAGCCGCAGGCCAAGGGGGCCGATGCCGTCAAGGCCGATGACTTCGCGCAGGCCCGCGAGCTGGCTGCCTGGAAGACCCGCGTGCGCCGCGAATGGGAAAATGTCCGTCTGGTCTCCCGCAGCGAACCTGCGACGAACTACGACCTCACCCTGTCCACGCCTTACCACGCCGAAATGGAAGTCCAGATGGGCTCCCTCACCCCGGAAGAGGTGGGCCTGGAGGTGGTCTTCGCCCAGCAGGACACGCATGGCAAACTGCACATCGTTGAGGTGCAGGAGTTCCAGGTGGCTTCCTTCAAGGATGGTGTTGCCAGGTACACGGTGAATGTGCTGCCGGAGAAGACGGGTGCCTACATGGTGGGCGCACGCTGCTTCGCCAAGCACCCGCTGCTGGCTCATCGTCAAAGCTTTGAGTGCGTAAAGTGGCTGTAGTAACTACCGGTTTCTTTGACGGTGTCCATCTTGGGCACCGTCATGTCCTTGAGACAGTGGTCTCCGCTGCCCGCGAGCGGGGAGAGGAGGCCGTTGTCGTTACCTTCTGGCCGCATCCGCGAACGGTCCTGCAGCAGGATGCAAGGGATTTCCGCCTGCTTTCCTCCCTGGAAGAAAAGAAGGCGCTCCTGACTGCCTGCGGCATCAGCCGCGTAGACGTGATCCCCTTCACGAAGGAGTTCGCCGCCATGAAGGCCGATGAATATCTCCAGCTCCTGCACAACCGCTACGGCGCCTCCCTCGTGGTCATGGGCTATGATAACCGGATTGGGTCGGATCGAAAAACGGTATCGGAGATAGGTGAACAGGGGTTTCCGAACCCAACGTCGCTTCGCTCCGTCGGGCCCCTCCCGTTCACGTGGCCACGGGCGGCCACGGGTTCGGAAGACCCCTGTCCACCTATCTCTTCAACACAGATCAGGAAGGCACTGACGGCAGGGGAGGTGGAACGGGCGAATGAGATGCTGGGATACCGGTACAACCTGTATGGGGTTGTGGTGGCGGGAAACAGGATGGGACGGACCATCGGATTCCCCACGGCGAACATGCAACTGTATGAGCCGTTGAAGCTGGTGTCGGCCGATGGCGTGTATGCCGTGGATGTTGAGGTGCAGGGCCGATATTTCAAGGGAATGTGCAACATCGGCATGCGTCCCACGGTGGACGGAAAGGCCCGTACTATTGAGACGCATATCCTGGATTTCAACGAGGATATTTACGGCCTTCCGCTGCGCATTCACTTCGTCCGCCGTATCCGCGACGAGCGCAAATTCCCCTCCCTGGAAGCCCTCCGTGAGCAGCTCCAGTTGGATGCTTTGAATTGTAAAAAGTAATTTTTATCTTTGCACTTGACATATAGCTCGACGGCCTTCGTACGGTCGTCGGCTGTTTTTTTGACAAGATTAAAAACTTAATATATCATGCCCATCGAAATGATGACTCAGGCGGGCCTGGATAAACTGAAGCAGGAACTCGCCGAAGCACTGGCCCAGCGGCCGGTGATTTCTGCAGCCATCGCAGAGGCCCGCGAAAAGGGTGACCTCTCGGAGAATGCAGAGTACGATGCAGCCCGTGACGCACAGGGGCTGCTGGAGGTGAAGATCGCCCGTCTGAAGGAGAAGGTGGCCAACGCCCGCGTGATCGACGAGAGCAAGCTCTCGACCGACACGGTGCAGCTGCTTTCCAAAGTGAAGGTGAAGAACCTCTCCAACAAGATGATGATGAACTTCCAGATTGTGCCGGAAAGCGAGGCCGATTTCTCCAAGGGCCTGCTCGCCGCCACTACGCCCATCGCCAAGGCGCTCATCGGCCATGGTAAGGGTGAGACCGTTGAGGCCAAGGTACCCAGCGGCGTCATGAAGTTCGAAATTGTGGAAATCTCCCTGTAAAATGGCAACTATTTTCACCAAAATCGCCGCCGGCGAAATCCCTTCCTACAAGTGCGCGGAAAGCGAAGACTTCTATGCCTTCCTGGATATTTCCCCGCTGGCTAAGGGACACACGCTTGTAATCCCCAAGCACGTGGAGGACGACTATATCTTCCACCTGGATCAGAAGACTTATGAAGGCCTGTGGGCTTTTGCCCGCAAGGTGGCTGTGGCCCTGAAGGCTGCCGTCCCGTGCAAGCGCGTGGGCGTGGCCGTGCTGGGCATGGAAGTGCCCCACACGCACATCCACCTGGTACCCCTCCAGACGGAAGGGGACCTGGACTTCCGCAAGGCCAAGCTCCAGCTGGAGGCCGATGAGATGAAAGAAATTGCTGCCAAAATTTTCGCCGAGTATGAAAAGCTCTAAGCTCTTTGCCGCAGCCGCTGTGGTGCTGCTGGCTGCCGCTTGCGGCAAGAACACCCAGATTAGCGGTACGCTCCACGAGGGCGCCGACAAAGCAGTGATTGTGAAGCTGCTGGACGTTAACCGTTTCCAGGTGCTGGATACTGTTAAGACAGATGCCAAGGGCGACTTCCAGTACAAACTGGATGTGGCTCAGGGCAAGCCTGAATTCATTTACCTGTTCTACGGTGACAAGCAGATTGCCTCCCTCCTGCTTCAGAAGGGCGACAAAGTGAAGGTGGAAACCGACACCCTGGGCGTTTACACTGTGGAAGGCTCCGAGGAATCCCTCAAGCTGCAGCAGGTAGAGAAAGACTACAGCGCCTTCATGCGCAACATGCAGCGCATCCTGGACCGTTCCGCCAACCCGGATCCGGAGCTGTCCCGCTGCTATGTCCAGTACTACAGAGACCGTCTTAAGTATGTGGTTACCAACAGCCACTCCCTCACGGTTGTTCCCGTGCTGTTCCAGCAGGTGAATCCCGGTCTGCCGGTCTTCGGCCAGAACACCGACGGCCTGGTCATGCGCAGCGTGGCCGACACCCTGAAGCTGGACTTCCCGGAGTCCCGCTATGTGAAGGCCCTGGAGAAAGAGGCTGCCCGCCGCATCTCCCTGATCGACCTGCAGAACCGTCTGGACAACGCCGACGAAGTGGGCTTCATTGACATCGCTCTGCCTTCCATGGAGGGTAAGAACGTCAAACTGAGCGAATCTCTTGGCAAAGTGACCATGGTTTATTTCTGGTCCTCCACCGCCGAGCAGAAGATGTTCAACCTGGACAGCCTGCTCCCGCTCTATGAAGAGTTCCATGGCAAGGGTTTCGAAATCTACGCCGTCTCCCTGGACAGCGACAAAGCTGCCTGGGCAACGGCTGTGCGTAATCAGAAACTGCCCTGGGTGAATGTGTGCGACACGCGTGGCGCCATGTCTCCCTATGTGGGTTCCTACGGAATCGGCAGTCTCCCGATGGTCTGGTTCATTGTGGACGGCGCCATCGACACCGAGGCAAAGGCCCGCAACGCCGCCGAGATCCGCACTTATCTTCGCAAGAAGTTATAATGGCCAAAATCCTTTTAATAGACACTTCTACTGCAGTCCTGTCCGTGGCATTGTCCGTGGACGGGACTGTGGTCCAAGAACGTACCTGCACGGAAGCCCGGCAGCAGGCAGCCCTGACGGCGCCGCTGGTGAAGGAGGTGCTGGAAGCCGCAGGCATCGGCATGAAAGACTGCGACGCGGTCTGCGTCGGCTCCGGCCCCGGCTCCTACACCGGTCTCCGCGTGGGTGTTTCCACCGCCAAGGGTCTGGCTTTCGGGGCGGGGAAGCCGCTCATCGCCGTCGGCACGCTCGACATGCTGGTGCAGGGCGTTCTGCCTGGCACCGCTTACAAGTACATCGTCCCCATGATCGACGCCCGTCGCATGGAGGTGTACACGGCCGTGTATACATCGGCCGGCGAAAAAGTCACGCCCATCCAGGCGCTGGTCGTGGAGGAAGGTTCTTTTGCCGATGAGCTCGCCGCGGGGGAGGTCCTCTTCGTCGGCGACGGTGCCCTCAAGTGCCAGGCGGTGCTGAAGCATCCCCACGCGCACTTCCAGGAGGCCGCGCCGCTGGCCCGTCACATGGCGGGACTGGCCGAGCAGGCCTACAAGGCCGGCAAATTCGAGAACGTAGCCTACTTTGAGCCCTTCTACCTGAAGGACTTCGTGGCCACGGTTTCCAAAAAGAATCTTTGGTAAATCTACTGCCCTAAAGTAAGCAGCTTCTTCAAATAGGGGAACACCAGATACCCCAGATCTCTCAGATGCCCGTACAGAACAGAGTCGTTCAGTATGGGCGTTTTTACAAGCTCGAACTTGGCGTTGAGGGTGTCGAAGAGAATGATGCCGATGCTCAGGATGAGGGCCGATACCGCGATGGAGAAGACGAAGCCCAGTGCGCGGTTGAGCCAGCCCATGGAGGCCATGTCGGCCACATGGGTTAGGACTTTTGCGATGCACATGACAACAATCAGAACCCCCAGGAGCATCACAATGAACCCGACCACATGGAGGGCTGTTTCCGGCACGTTGATGTACTGGTCCAGCCAGGTGCACACGGGCTCGGAAAAGTGGTAGGCCAGATAGACGGCGAGAACAATGCCGGCCAGCGTTACGGCCTGCTCCAGGAAACCTTTGCTGATACCGCGGATGGTACCGGGGATGAGCAAAACGAGCAGGATGATATCCAATAGGTTCATGTTGTCAATATCAGTTAAAATTGTTATCTTTGCAACCTTAATATTGGTACAAAATTACTAAAAATATATGACTTTTAAAGAATACAAGGGGCTGGATCTTACCCAAACCGGACGTGAGATTCTGGACAGATGGAAGCGTGGACATGCGTTCGAGAAATCACTCGAACTGAGGGAAGGTGCCCCTGCATTCATTTTCTTTGAAGGCCCGCCCAGCGCTAACGGTATGCCCGGTATCCACCACGTGATGGCCCGTTCCATCAAGGATGCCATCTGCCGTTACAAGACCCAGACAGGCTACAAAGTGGCCCGTCGCGCCGGCTGGGATACCCACGGCCTCCCCGTGGAACTGGGCGTGGAGAAGAAGCTGGGCATCACCAAGGCCGATATCGGCACCAAGGTGAGCGTGGACGAATACAACGCCACCTGCCGCAAGGAGGTGATGAAATATACCGCCGAATGGGTGAACATGACCGAACGCGTAGGTTACTGGGTAGACATGAACGACCCTTACATCACCTACGACAACCGCTACATTGAAACCCTCTGGTACCTGCTGAAGAAGATCTACGAAAAGGGTCTCCTGTACAAGGGCTACACCATTCAGCCGTATTCTCCCACCGACGGCACCGGCCTCAGCTCCCACGAGCTCAACCAGCCCGGCTGCTACAAGGACGTGAGCGACACCACCGCCACCGTTCAGTTCGAAATCATCAAGGACGGCGCTTCCCAGCCCCTGTTCGGCACGGAAACCCTGCCTGTCTACTTCCTGGCCTGGACCACCACGCCCTGGACCCTTCCGTCCAACACGGCACTTTGCGTCGGCCCGGAAATCGAATACGTGCGTGTGCTTTCCCAGAACCCCTACACCGGCAGCCAGGCCATCTACGTCCTGGCCAAGGACCTGGTGAACACCTGGTTCGGCCCGAAGGTTCCCTTCCAGGTGCTGGAAGGCAGTTGGAAAGGCTCCCAGCTGGTGGGTATCCGCTACAAGCAGCTCATCCCCTGGTTCAAGCCGGACGGAGACGCCTTCCGCGTCATCTCCGGTGACTATGTGACCACCAGCGACGGTACCGGTATCGTGCACATCGCCCCTACCTTCGGCGCCGACGATAAGCGCGTGGCTGCAGCTGCCGGTATCGGCGGCATCATGCCCCTGGACAAGGACGGCAACCCGCAGGCACAGGTAGACCGCCAGGGCCGCTTCATGCGCCTGGAGGATATGGACCCCGCCTACGCCGCCACCGTAGACCCTTCCTACAAGGAATACTCCGGCCGCTACGTCAAGGCCGGCTACAAGAAATACTTCGAGAAAGAAGACGAAGAAGGCACGCTGGATATCGACCTCTGCGTAATGATGAAGGCCGATGGCCGCGCCTTCAAGGTGCAGAAGCACGTGCACAGCTATCCCCACAGCTGGCGCACAGACCTTCCCGTGCTCTATTATCCGCTGGACAGCTGGTTCATCAAGGCCAGCGCTGTCAAGGAGCAGATGGTGAAGCTCAACCAGACCATCACCTGGAAGCCCGCCTCCACCGGTACCGGCCGCTTCGGCCAGTGGCTGGAGAACATCCAGGACTGGAACCTCTCCCGTTCCCGCTACTGGGGCACCCCGCTGCCCATCTGGCGCACGGAAGACGGCAAGGAGGAAGTGTGCATCGGCTCCGTCAAGGAACTCTACAACGAAATCGAGAAAGCTGTTGCCGCCGGCATCATGGCTTCCAACCCCTTCAAGGACAAAGGCTTCAACCCGGAAGACATGTCCCTGGAGAACTATAACAAGATTGACCTGCACCGCCCCTATGTGGACAGCATTTTCCTGGTGTCCGCTTCCGGCAAGAAGATGACCCGCGAGACCGACCTCATCGACGTCTGGTTCGACTCCGGTGCCATGCCCTATGCCCAGGAAGGCCTGCGCGGTCTCAATACCCCCGGCTTCGGCGCCACCGCCGACTTCATCGCCGAGGGCGTGGACCAGACCCGTGGCTGGTTCTACACCCTGCACGCCATCCACACCATGATCTCCGGTACGCCCGCCTTCAAGCGCGTCATCTCCAACGGTCTGGTGCTGGACAAGAACGGCAACAAGATGAGTAAGCGCCTGGGCAACGCCGTAGACCCGTTCTGGGCCCTGGATACTTACGGCGCCGACGCCCTCCGCTGGTACATGCTCACCAACGCCGAGCCCTGGGACAACCTTAAATTCGACGAAAAAGGCGTGGACGAAGTACGTCGCAAGTTCTTCGGCACGCTCTACAATACCTACGCTTTCTTTGCGCGTTACGCCAACATCGACAAGTGGCAGCCTTCCGTTGCCAAGCCGGTCACGGAACTGGACCGCTGGATTGTCTCCCGCCTGAACACCGTGATCAAGGATGTGCGTGCCGCCTTCGAGGACTACGACGTCAAGAGCGCCGGCCGCATCCTGGAAACCTTCGTCTGCGATGACGTTTCCAACTGGTATGTGCGCCTGAACCGTTCCCGCTTCTGGGCCGGGGACATGACGGAAGACAAGAACGCCGCCTACAGCACGCTGTATCAGGTGCTCAAGACGGTTGCCGTGCTGGCCGCCCCCATCGCCCCCTTCTACATGGATCAGCTGTACAAGGACCTGGGCGGGGAGCAGGAATCCGTGCACTTCACGCTCATGCCCGCAGCCGATGAAAAAGTCATCGATGCAGCCTTGGAAGAGCGCATGGCCCTGGCCCAGCAGGCTACGTCCATGATGCTCGCCCTGCGTAAGAAAGTGAGCATCCCCGTTCGCCAGCCCCTGCAGAAGGTGATGATTCCCGTCATCTCCGAAAAGGTGCGCGCCCAGCTGGAGGCCGTCAAGGCCATCGTCCTGGCCGAGGTGAACGTCAAGGAAATGGAATTCATTGCAGATACCACCGGTATCATGAGCCTCAAGATAAAGCCCAACTTCAAGGTGCTGGGCAAGACCTACGGCGCCCGGATGAAGGAAATCGCCGCTGCTTTCGCTACGCTGGAGCAGCCCGTGATTGCCGCCATCCAGAAGGCCGAAGCAGCAGGGGAGAGCTATACGCTGAACCTGCCCGGCGGCGAAGTGGTGCTGAACCCCGGCGACTATGCCATCGCCTCCGAGGATGTCCCCGGCTGGCAGGTAGCCTCCGAAGGTTCCCTCACCGTGGCCCTGGATATTGAGGTGACGCCCGAACTGCGCCGCGAAGGCCTTTCCCGCGAACTGGTGAACCGCATTCAGAACCTGCGCAAGAGCTCCGGCTTCGAGGTCACCGACCGCATCAACACGGTTGTGTACGCCGATGAAGCAGACCTTGCCGATGCCCTTTCGGCCTTCGGGGATTATGTGAAGGCCCAGACTCTTTCCCTCTCCATCGACCTCAAACCCGCAGCAGAGGCTCCCGCCGACGCTCCCGAGGTAGAATGGATGGAGGGAAGCATCAAGATAACCGTAAAACGTTAACGTTATGGAAGAAGAGATCAAAACCCGCTATTCTGACGAGGAACTGGAAGAGTTCCGTGTCATTATCAACGAGATGTTGGATAAAGCTCGTGCAGAGTACAATACCCTGCGTGAGGCCATGACTCATGCAGGCGGCAACGATATTCTGGACACGGCGCCCACGTTCAAGACCGTGGAAGACGACGGAGCTTTCCAGCTCTCCAAGGAGGAAGCCGGCCAGTTGGCCCAGCGTCAGTACAAGTTCATTCAGAACCTGGAAGCTGCCCTGGTGCGTATTGAGAACAAAACCTATGGTATCTGCCGCGTAACCGGCAAGCTCATCCCCAAGGAGCGCCTGCGCCTGGTTCCGCACGCTACCACTACGGTAGAAGGTAAAGCTATCCTGGAAAAAACCGGCAAGAAGTAGCAGAAGCTTGTCATGAAGAACAGAGGCAAGTTTCTCCTGATTCTTGGTATCCTGCTTGTGGTCATTGACCAGGTCATCAAAGTCCTGGTCAAGACGAATATGACCCTGGGAGAGAGCATCCCTGTGCTGGGAGACTGGTTCCAGCTGCTGTTCGTGGAGAACAAGGGAATGGCCTTCGGAATGGCCTTTGGCGGGGTTGTGGGCAAGTATCTGCTCACGCTCTTCCGGCTCGTCCTCTTTGTGGTTCTCATCTGGTGGATCAACAAGCTGATCAAGCGCGGCGGCGTTCCTACCGGCGTGCTGGTGGGCCTGACGCTCATCACGGCCGGGGCCTTCGGCAACATCGTGGACTGCCTGTGCTACGGTCAGATTTTCAGTGAATCTACCTACCAGACGGTAGCCACGCTGGGCTCCTACGCCCCCATCATGCAGGGAAAGGTAGTAGACATGTTCTACTTCCCGCTCTGGACCTGGCCGGACTGGATTCCGGGTCTGGGCGGCCATATCTTCTTTGAGCCGGTCTTCAACTTCGCCGACAGTTGCGTAACCTGCGGCGCAATCTATCTGGTCCTCTTCCATTGGAAGTTCTTCTCAAAGGATTAAACGAAAAAAAGTCACTCAGAAATTGAGTGACTTTTTTTATGTTCCGCGGAGGCGGAGGGATTCGAACCCCCGGTACGTCGCCGTACAACAGTTTTCAAGACTGCCGCCATCGACCACTCGGCCACACCTCCATAAAGGAATGCAAAGATAGCTATTTTTTTTGCATTTCTTTGGGGAATTCGTATTTTTGTAACTGTTATGCGTAAGTTGCTGTTTATCATTTGCCTCCTACTTACCTGGCAGGCGGCAACGGCGCAGACAGACAGTTTGCGTCTGGGATTTATGGTGCAGGGAACTGTGGTTGATCAAGCCACAGGACGTGCACTTGAGTCTGTACACATCTCCATTCCCGGCCGGCACCAGGCCACCGTCACCAACGCCGACGGTTTCTTCACGCTTAAGAGCGACCAGCCCATCCGGGAAATCACCTGCTCATACCTGGGGTACCGTACCCGCCGCGTCAAAGCGGGGGACATGGTAAACATTTCCCTGCAGCGGGAAAGCGTACAGCTTGACGAGGCTTCCATCATCTCCGGAGATCCCCGGAGTATTGTCGAGACTGCCGTCGAGCGTCTTCAGGACACGTATTGCAAGGAGCCGCAGCTGCTGGAGTGCTTCTATCGGGAAACCCTCCGGAAGCGCAGCCGTTACACCTATGTGGCGGAGGCTGTGGCCAAACTCTACAAGTCGTCCTATAGCGGCTATATCGACAACGATGCCGCCGCCCTTGTCAAGAGCCGTGTTCTGGTGAGCCAGCGCAGGTCAGACACCCTTAGCGTCAAGTTCCAGGGCGGCCCCAACATGGCCATTGCCATGGATCTGCTGAAAAACAGGGAAGTGCTGTTTGACTCACAGGAACTCAACCTGTACCGTTTTGAAATGCTTCCGGCCGCTTACATCGGCGACCGCCTTCAGTTTGTGGTGAAGATGTCGCCGAACGCCATGGCCGATTATGCCCTGTATCACTGCGTGGTGTACATAGACCGCGAACTGCTCACCTTTACCCGCGTGGAAGCTTCGCTGGATATGGCGGATAAGTCCAAGGCTACGCGCGCCATGCTGGTATCCAAGCCTTTCTCCCTCCGTTTCTTCCCGGAGGAAAATTCTCTCGTGTTGAACTATAAGCTGGAAAACGGGAAGTCGCGCCTGGAGTATTGCCGCACCACCATCCGCTTCGCCTGCGACTGGCGCAAGCGCCTGTTCCGCACGCACTATACGGCCGTGAACGAGCTGGTGGTTACCGACGTATGCCCCGAGGCCGTCCCCATCCCGCGCAAGGAGCGCTTCCGCTCACGCGATTTCCTACCGGAAATGGCCGCTCACTTTTACGACCCCGCCTTCTGGGCCGATTATAACATCATCGAACCCTCCGAGAGCCTGGAGCACGCCATCAAACGCCTGAGGAAGAAGACAGACTGAACTCCCATTCTGTCGAATCCCCCCCCATGCAGTCAAACATGCCGAAGGCATCCATAAGGTTGCCTTGGACATCAAAAGGGGATATTAACCCGGCTCCCGAGAGCGATTCGTTCTCCTTAGGGGCCAGAAAACGATATGCAGACTGGCTTATTCGAAACAGAGTCACGCGAAATAGAGTGCTTCGTTTGGTTGGGATATCGATATGAAGCCATTCGGGACGGTCTTCAGCGGTTTCTGTGTCAACATTTAGGATAAAGGGATTGTCCTCGCCCTCTTTCACTTCGAAAAGGAACATCTGTTGACCGGCGACGGAAACCATCCGAAATCTTCCTTCGGTTTCATCGGATATCGAAATGTTATAAGTTCCATTTACGGAGTAATACAGGTTCGGTATGGCATCTTCCGTAATTTCTATCCGGCCATCCGGGAATACGGTTTTATGACGGTGCTTACCTTCGAGGAGCACGCCAAAGTATTCCCGTTTCCCCTTATCCTCCCTTTCTAAGAGGATGTGATAACGATCGTCCCATTGGGGGGTAATCTCTCTTGTATAGGTAAAACGGGGCGCGGTCGGAACGGATGAATGGGCGACAATGGGGGAATGGCCTTCGTCTTGGATTGAAACGGTGAGTTGGTCCCCCTCGGCCGGTACCGTTGGTGTTTTAAGCAGGATGCCGTTCCCGTAATCATAGCTTTTGGCCCATTCGACGGGTGTGCCGTTTATGCTTAGATGAACCTGGACGTGATTCCAGTCATATGCTTCCCTGGGCTTATTGATTGGGTGAGTCCGATGTAAAACCAGTAGAGTGGAATCTGTTGCGGAACTGGGGAAACATTCCAGATAGAACTTCCCTTCATCCTGGATGACCGGATAATCCATCGTGGACTCGCATCCGAGGGCCAGCCCAAGAAGCAAGATGCTAATATATGGAGCTTTCATCATCAAAAACTAATCATATAACTGACAGACGGAATAAAAGGCGGGAAGGAGAATCCCTGGAGGAAGTAGTGCTCGTGATTATTCTCATCGTTTGAGACAAGTAGCAGCAGGGGATTCTTTCTGCAATAAACGTTGGTTATGCCCAAAGACCACGTCCCCTCATGCCCTCTCTTGGTTTTCTGATGGATCCTTATTCCCATATCCATCCGATGCCAGGCCGGCATTTGCATATTGTTGGGAGTCGAGTGCATCAGTTTGGTTTTCCCTTCGTTATCGATAAGAACCTGCTCGGGTAGGGTTATCCTGTTGCCGGAATGGTATTCCCATGATAGGTCCAGGTCAACCTTTTTGCTGATTTTCCACAGGTGTTTGATGGTCAACTTGTGGCGGTTGTCATTTCTGTCGTAGAACCAGTAGGGGTACAATTCTGAAAACAACCGCTGGGACCAGGATAGAGTATAGTAAATGTCAGTCTCGGTATGGCTGGTTTTAAACTTTCCCTCAAGCCCCATTCCGAAGGCCCGCCCTTTACCGCAGGCATAATCTCCATATGCGTTGTCGGCAGGCGGAAATAGCGTAAATCCGTTGGAATACATGACGAGATTCTCCATGGTTTTGTAGTAGAGTTCTCCTCCAATGGATAAATGCGTTGTAGGGTGGGTTTTCCATCCGATGGTGACCTGGTCTGCGTTTGCGGGCGGCAGATACTTGGAAGAGGGTGCCCAACGGTTTGTCGGAAGGTCCAGGAACACCGAGGTAAGTAGATGGGAAAACTGGGACATCCTGGAATAGGTGGCGTTCAGTGTGAGATAGGGTCCCGGAGTAAAGCCGACAACCATTCTCGGTTGAGGCAGGGAGAAGATCCCATCGCCGAATTTATACAGGTCCCACCGGATTCCCGCAAGAATGCTCCAGGGACCGTATGTGTATTTATCTTCTGCGAAGATGCTGAAGGATCCGGATACGTCATTGCTATCCGGATTGAGGTAATTTGTTAGCTGAAAGACTGCTCCAAATCCCAGACGATGGTGATTCAGATATACAGATTGCCTGGCTTCAATTCCCAGTTGGGAGACATCCCCTCTATCCTGTCCGGAGTAAGTTGTCTCATCGAGTGTTTCCTCTGAATTAATCCGGTAATCTTTGGTCTTATATCCTATGTCTGAGGCACCACGGGAATAGTACGCCAACAAACGAAAGGGAGCATTTTTAGAAAACTGATGAACCCATTCCGTGGAAACAGCCAGGTTCCCCCAATCCAAGTCGATTCTTTTATAATTCTCCCTTAGATAAATCTCTTTCCCGTAGTATTTTTTCAAAAGTCCATTGTAGTAGTGAAATACATCTTTCCCACGGTATAGTCGAAGGTAAACTGCATCCGCTGTCCCGGGAGTCCATGCAAGATTAACGTTCACGTCATACAGATAATATGAACTCTTTGTCTTTTCGTCTCCTTTGGAGTTGCGGATAGACTGAACCGGGCCGATGAAAAGCTCTGGCCAGCTGCGACGGACGGATACGAAATAGGTGAGGTCATCACGGAATAGAGGACCGCCAACGGAGACCTGACCGTCCAATATCCCCAAATTGGCCGCTCCGTGGAGCTGGGGTCCTCCGTTTTTGGTGGTGATATCTACGACAGACGACATCCTGCCACCATAACGTGGGGGGAAGCCGCTCTGGTAGAACTCCAATGACTGGATGGACTCGGTGTTGAAGGAGGAGAAGACTCCGCCAAGATGGGCTACCTGGAACAGCGGGACTCCGTCCAGAAGGAACAGGTTGTCACTTCCATCCCCACCATGGACGTAGAGTCCCGATGTCAACTCCATGCCGGCTGCAACACCGGGCAGAGTCTTCAATGTCTTTATTACATCGGAAACTCCAAAGGTGGATACACAGGAACGGAGTGCTTTTCCCTCCAGGACGGTCAGGCCGGAGAGAATCGTCCTGTCATCGTCGGCAATGATAACAGAAGCGGAAAGCGTATCGATTTGTTCCGGGGTCTGTGCGAAAACCTGCAAAGACCCCAGAAAAACCGAAATAATGCTAATAAAGGGAGTGCGAGAATCTTTCATACGTAAGATCTACCGGTCCCGTCATTAACTGTTGAGAAGCGAAATCGTAGTAGGTCCCAATAATGCGAACAGAGAAGGCACCTTCCTCAAGGGAGAGAACGTGATGGGCACAGGTGGTGGGATAGTCAACACCCTCTATCTCCCATTGCCCGTCCCAGTATTGGTCATAAGTGATAAGGTCGTTTCTCGTTGAAAAGGACAAAGAACCATCTTCCCGAACCATAAACGAGAAATACAGATAATGAGAGTTTGCGCAATCATCCCTCAAGGAATACTGCTTAGATATTTTGTCGTATTTTATGAATTGCATGGGAATATCAATTAGGATGCGATTCTCCTGATTGTAGCTGATGATAGGGGAAATACGGATTGGCCTCGCAAGAGCACCCTGCCAATTGTTTAAGAGGGGCTTTTCGCAGGGGAACTCATTAAATAATTCAGTATTGGGAGTTCCATCTCCATCTACATCAATCGGATTACCCTTCCAGACCATTGAGGTACAATTATATCTCCCTTGGTAAGTATCTGAAATCTGTTCCAGCGTGTGGTCTTCCTTGGCGCAGGATACAGACAGGAGAACAAGTATTATACAATATTTCGTTAATCTATTCATGATAGCGTGATTCAGTAGCGGTATGGTAATACAGTGAATTGAAAAATATTGCTGCCATATGAGTATAGCTCACACTTCTTGCCGTCGTAGGATTTGATGTATTTGTCTGAGTAAAGGGTTTCTTTGGAATAGAGAGATTCGTTTTCGTCTTTCCATGAAATTGTCTGTTTCAGTGTCTTTGTTATTTCATCGTTGGCGGTCCACCCGAATTCTGTTTTTTCTCCTTGTTGGTTTTCGTTATTGATTTTGTTTGTACTTGAACTTGCGCACTTAATCATGATTGATCGTTCCTCGGTATGAGTGACACCTCTGTCGATTTCTTCAACCTTTATTGAGTATGATGATAAACTGAGCAAATCCCAAACGGGGAGTGTGAAGTTATCATTGGGGTAATACCACTTGGGATTTAAGGAGGAATCACTTCTGTCATAGAAATTGGCTTCGTTAAAGGAATAACGCCAGGTGATATGCCATTTTATTAATGTCGCGTTCCACTGCTCTTTTTTTACGATATTATCTTTTACCGTGAACAGTTTTCTTGCTTTTACCGAATATACGGCCGTTTCGTTGCTGTTCCCAGCTAAGACGGTAAAACGAATTTCAAGTGAGCCATCTGCCCATAGTTTTGCGTAAACGGTTTCTTTAGTGTCCTGTTCATCATAACCGCGTCCGCCATCATTAAATTCGTACCAGTCGGCATAGTGCTCCTCTGGTCCGAAGTCATCCATTACTGTGGTATATGCATCGGGATTGAGTTTAAAACGATATATTTTACTGCGTACATCTGTTCGAATTCTTCCTTTGGGTTCATCGGATGTCATCCCGTAATATATGTAGTCATTTTGACATGCGTATTGGTTATTTTTGAACATAAGATGAGCCTGTAAGATGTCTGGATTGATATTTCTCAAGGTTAAGGGGTGAACACCGTCAGATGCGTTCCCTTGTGCCTCGTTAAGCCATTCCGCGGAGTAGATATCTTTCGTTTTAGGTTCGTTCTTGCTCGCATCAAAAGCGTCATAAAGGAATGAGTATTCTACCTCGCCGCCCTTGGTGGGTATAGAGGCTGCAAGTCTCTCACTTTCTTTTACAATTAAGACCGGACCGCCGGGAATTGTTCCTTTCTCAATTGTCCCTAACAGGCAGCCATTGCCAAAGAGTTTCTTACACGTTCCATCCTTCTCTTGATATGTAATGGCGACATAAGGATCGGTGGTGTCCCAGTTGTCCAGGCAAAAGCCGTCCTTGTCGATCCACGTTGCATCTGAGACCAGAATGGTTAGGGTCAGCAACTGTTTTTCAATTTTTTCCATCCTTCCCTCGCTGCCGAGTTCGTTGACGAGAATCTGGCGGAAGGTCCCAAGGTCTCCGACTTGTTTGTCCTTGATGAAAGGGTAGAATACCTCGTCATCGTTGTCAAATCTCTTCAACGCCTCATTTTTGAGAAAGCCGCGCACTTCGGGGTGTGAGAAGATTATCTTTGAAAGAGAAATGGAGAAGTTCTCCATGGCCGACTGCTCGTCACTGATTTCGGTGTAACCAGCAGTCTGGGGAGTGTTGAGAGTACTCTTGTTACAAGAGAGGGAAAAGAGTGCGATAATGCCGAGAGCGGCAGTTATCGAAAAAAATCTTACGGAATGTTTCATAAATGGAATAAAAAACGTTAGTTTTATTAACTATGGTTAAATTTTGGTCCAACCAAGTTATGCATAATGAAACGAACGAACAAGGGTTTATGCAGAATGTTATGAAAAAAATGGTTTCGATAGGTTTCGTTTGCTGGTTGGGAACTGGTAACGCGCTCTATTTTTAGGGTATCCCGATAAAGTTTAGTATCTTTGCAGCCATTACCTTATCTATGACGAAGGAGGACGAAATATATTGTTTAAGAGCACTTTCCGAGGGGAGCAGGCAGGCGTTTGAATGGCTGTTCCTGGAGTGGCATCCCCGTCTGGTGGAGTTCCTGATGCGCTTGCTGGGACCCGGATGCGAGGAAACTGCTTACGACTATGCCCAGGATGTCTTCTTCGATATCTGGGTGTCACGGGAAAAATTTTCGACGGTGAAATCCTTCTCGGCCTATCTGTTCCAGATGGCGCGTTTCAAGGTATATAATCACTATGACAGAACGGCTGTGAAGGCGCGGTTTAAAAGCGAGGCGGTCGCTACGGGTTCCGAGCTCACGCCTTCGGGAGAATCGGCCCTGTATGCGTCCGAGACGGAGGCCCTGATCCGCCGTACGCTGGACGCTCTGCCCGAAAAACGGCGCCGCGTGTTCCTGATGAGCCGCTTCCTGGGAAAGTCCAACGACGAGATTGCCACGGAGCTGGGCATTGACAAGCGCACCGTGGAAAACCATATTACCAGTGTCCTCGCCACGCTCAGAAAAGTGATCAAGTTTGTAGTAGTCTTGTGTGTGTCGGGCCTGGAAATTTACTAATTAGGTGAAATGGAGAAAAAGTTCAACATAGAAGACTGCCTGGAAGGGAAACAATCCCTGGAGGAAATCTGGGAAGGGAGCAAGGCCGAAACAGGCCCCGCGACTTTCCGGGAGCTGGTCCGTCTGGGCAGGAGAATCGACGCGGCCGAGGCCCGCAGGCGCCTGGGCAGGACCGTCTGGACGGTCTTTGCCGCAGCTGCGTCGGTGGCGGTCGTCGCACTGCTCACTTTCTCGCTCGCGCGCAGTAAGTATTCTGCCGCGCCCCTCGACGGCACCTGCAATCTGGTGGCCGATTATGGCCAGACCTCTTCCGTCACGCTGGAGGACGGCACCAGGGTATCCCTGAACGCCGGTTCCTCCCTCCTTTATCCGGAATCATTCAACAGGAAGAAAAGCCGTATCGTCTATCTGAGCGGCGAGGGCAACTTCAACGTGGCCAAGGATCCTTCCCGGCCGTTCATCGTGAAAACCGCCTACATGGACGTACAGGCGCTCGGCACTTCCTTCTGTGTCCAGTCTTACACGGGTGAACATACCGTGCGTGCCACCCTGAAGGAAGGTAAGGTGAAAGTGAGCGTCCCCGCTGCCGGGGAGAAGTCCTATATCCTGGAGCCCGGCATGCAGCTGATATATCGGCCTTCCGGGAAATCCGTGGCACTGGCGCGGGTGGACGCCGAGAAAGTGATGAGCTGGGAGGAGGGCTTCCTGTCCTTCAGCAACGCCTCCTTCTCCGAAATCATCACCGCCCTGGAAAGACGCTTCGATGTCTCTGTAAGCTACAGCTCGCAGCAGGTACACCGCAACGCGCTCAACGTGCGCTTCATGCCGGACGAGTCGCTGGAGGACGCGCTGGATGTGCTTACGCTCCTGATTCCCGGGTCCCGTTACAAAGTGGAAGGGAACAGGGTTTATTTCCTATTATAGTGTAATTTCTTTTGTGCGTTTCATGGGCTTACGCTTACTATAGTGTGAACCCATGAATTAACACACATTCTTCAAGTATGAGAAAACCTATTATTCTAACGTTTGTCTGCCTTCTTTTGTGCGGAGGTCTTTTTGCGCAGTCGCAAAAGCTGAACATGCACGAGGGAAAGGCAACACTGGGACAGGTATTCCGTCAGATTGAATCCCAGACAGGCATGTCTGTGGACTATGATGCGCAGGAAGTAAACCTTTCCCGGGAAGTGACTGTCCCGGCCGGGGCTGCAACCGTAAAGGCCCTGCTGGACGCTACGCTGGATGGTGCCGGCTACATCTACGCCATCAACAAGCAGCATATTATCATCAAAGCCAAGGAAGCATCCCAAAAGCAAGGCGGTAAGGTGAGCGGCACCGTGGTGGACAACACGGGCATTCCTGTGATGGGCGTTGGCGTTATGGTGAAAGGAACCGGCAACGGTACTGTCACCGATATCGACGGCAATTACACCATCAGCGCCGACGGCGATGCAGTCCTGGTGTTCACTTCGCTGGGTTACAAGACGGTGGAAGTTCCTGCCGGCAAGCGCAGCGTCCTGAACATCACCCTCGAAGAGGATACGCTCTTCCTGGAGGATGCCGTGGTTGTGGGTTACGGTGTCCAGAAGAAGGAAAACCTCACGGGCGCCGTTTCCGTGGTGGACTCCGAGTCCATCGGCAAGCGTTCCAACGCCAGCCTGGGCGGCATCCTGCAGGGTACCGTTCCCGGTCTTACTGTTACTACGCCCACCGGTCGTCCCGGTGCGAGTGTGGAACTGAACATCCGCGGTTGGAACTCCATCAGCTCCGGAGGATCTCCGCTGGTGCTGGTTGATGGCGTGGTGGGTTCCCTGGACAGGGTAAACCCCAATGATGTAGAAAGCATCTCCGTTTTGAAGGATGCCTCCTCCGCAGCCGTGTATGGTGCCAAGGCGGCATTCGGCGTTGTGCTCATCACCACCAAGTCCGGTAGTGACAACGAGGGCCGTGCCAAAGTGAGTTACAGCGGCCGATGGGGCTTCTCTTCTCCTACGACCTCTACGGATTGGGAGACCCGCGGCTATGACGCCGTATATACCGCCAACGTCTTCTCCAAGAATTACGACGGCTCGCAACAGATAAAGTACACAGAGGAAGACATGTATCAGCTCTGGATCCGCCGCGACGACGTGGTGGAGAACCCGGAGCGTCCCTGGGTTGTCCTGGACGATGCCAACAACGGCTATAAGTACTATGCCAACACCGACTGGTGGCACTATTTCTTCAACGATATCAAGCCCTCGCAGAACCAGAGCCTGTCCTTCCGCGGCGGCACCAAGACCATCAAGTATTTCCTGTCGGCCAATTATAACAACGAGCAGGGTATCTTTCGGGCCAATCCGGATGATTTCAATAAGTATAATCTCCGTGCCCGTTTTTCCTTTGACGCCAATTCCTGGCTGAATATCAGCAACAACACCGCCTACTACGCTTCCAGTTACACCTATCCCGGTTTGTCCGACATGGAAGATTCTTTCTACAAATGTACGGCGGGTTATTTTCCTTTCCTGATGCCCCAGACGCCGGAAGGCAGCTTCATCTATCAGACTAACCACGGCGGTGGCGGCCAGACTATTCTGGGCAACCTCAACAACCCGAATTTTAAGAACCAGAACAAGAACAATAATTTCACCAATACGTTTGAGGTGACCGTTACGCCCATCAAGCAGCTGGTGATCAAGGGTAATTACACCTACACCCATAATACATCCACCTCCCTGAACCGCAGCGTGAGCGGAACCTTCGCCTCCCCCACGCGGATGAAAACCGTCGAGGTAACGGCGGGCGACAACGTGGATAAGCTTAGTGAGGGCATACAGACGGTGAATCAGCATTCCGCCAACTTGTTCGCGACCTATTCAGATACTTTCGCCGAGGCTCACAACCTCAAGGTCATGGTGGGCGGACAGTATGAGACCTATTATCACAAGAAACTCTCGGTCGTGGGCTACGATCTCTCTTCCCAGGAACTGAACGACCAGAACCTGGTGGACGCTACGGACCAGGAGATTACCGGCCCCGTGGTCGTGGGCCATGTTCAGACAGGCGAGACGGCCACCATCCTGATCAATTCCAAGCGCCGTGATGCCGCCGGCGGCCAAAATTCCTATGCTTTGCTGGGCTTCTTCGGCCGTATCAACTACGATTACAAGGGCAAGTACCTGGTAGAGCTGAGTGGCCGTTACGACGGTACCTCCCGTTTCCCGTGGGGCCAGCGCTACGGTTTCTTCCCTTCCGGCTCCATCGGCTGGAGAATCTCCCAGGAAGAGTTCTTCTCTCCGCTCAAGAGCTGGTGGAACGACGCCAAGATCCGTTTCTCCTACGGTAGCCTGGGCAACCAGCTGGTAGGCTATTACGATTATATCCGTACGGTGTCCTTGGGTACGCAGAGTTATCTGTTCGGCGGTGAAAGATCGGCTGCCGCCACCTTCGGCAATCCTGTGGCCGGCGACCTCACCTGGGAAACCGTGAAACAGAAGAACCTGGGTCTGGACCTGGCCTTCCTGAATAACAAGATTACCTTCACCGGTGAGGGCTACATCCGTGACACCAAGGACATGCTCACCAATGGCAAGGCCCTTCCGGCTGTTTACGGTGCCTCCGCACCCAAAACCAACAATGCCGACCTCCGCACCCTGGGCTATGAACTTTCCCTTACCTATAGGAATCGTTTCATGCTCCTGGGGCAGCCGTTCGAATACAATATAACCGGTACCTTTAACGACTACATCGGCTATATTACCAAATTTGACAACCCCACCAAGAGTCTGGATACCTATTATGTGGGAATGCGCTACGGCGAAATCTGGGGTTACATCACCGACGGTCTCTTTGCCTCGGATGATGAGGCCGCCAATTATGTCGTGGACCAGTCGCCCATCAACACCATCATCGCGGGTAACGGCGGCCTCAGGGCCGGTGACCTCAAATACGTGGATCTGGACGGGGACAATGTGATCAGCACCGGCGCCAACACGGTGGATAAGCCTGGCGACCGCCGCATCATCGGCAACTCCCAGCCCCGTTTCCAGTATGGCCTTACCCTGGGCTTCAATTGGAACGGCTTCGACTTCTCCGCTTTCTTCCAGGGTGTGGGACGGCAGAACTGGTATCCCAGTTCCGACGCCCGTTACTTCTGGGGTCTGTATGCCCGTCCTTTCACCTCCTGGATCCAGAGGGACTTCCTGGACAACTGTTGGAGTGAAGAGAATCCCGACGCCTACTTCCCGCGTCCCCGTGCCTACATCGCCTTCGACAGCAAAGGAAAGCGTTCGCTGGCTGCCGTCAATGACCGCTATATGCAGAACCTCGCGTACTGCCGTCTGAAGAACCTCACCGTGGGTTATACCCTGCCGGAGAAATGGACCAAGAAAGTACAGATTGAGTCCGTACGCGTGTACTTCTCCGGTGAGAACCTTGCTTATATCGCTCCCGGCCTGCACAGCGACTACATTGACCCTGAAGCCGCCGCCAAGACCTCCGGAAAATACCCGGTCTATCCTTGGCAGAAGACCTTTATGTTCGGACTTGATATAACCTTCTAATGATCAGCGAAATGAAAGCCATTAAATATATTGGTATCTTATTGGGCGCTTCCTTGTGTCTGGCGTCCTGTAATAAACTGGAAGGGGTGCTGGACCGCTTCCCGCAGGATAAACTTTCCCCGGAGACCTATCTTGCCACGGAATCGGAGATCAAGGCCTATACCAATACCTTTTATCCGATTTTCCCCACCGGCTACTTCAGTGACGGACAGACCGATGCCGTAACGGGCCGAATCCTTTCCAACGAGATGAAGGGAGCCCGTGCTATCGATTCCGGTGACAGCGGTTGGTCCTGGAGCCGGCTGCGCACCATTAACACGTTCCTGGAGTATTCCGGAAACTGCAAGAACGAGGAACTCCGCAACCAGTACATCGGCCTGGCCCGTTTCTTCCGTGCCTTCTTCTACTTTGAGAAGGTGAAGCAGTACGGCGACGTGCCGTGGTACGACCATACGCTGGGTTCCGATGACCCCGACCTGTACAAACCCCGCGACAGCCGCGAATACGTGATGCAGCGGATGATTGAGGATATTGATTATGCCATTGCCAAGCTCCCTGCGGCCCATTCGGATTACCAGGTGACCAAGTGGACGGCTCTGGCCTTTAAATCCCGCTTCTGCCTGTATGAGGGTACGTTCCGCAAGTATCACGCCGGTGACCCCACCCTCCAGACCCTGCCGTCCGATGCCAAGCCCTACACCTATTATCTGGAATTGGCCGTCGAAGCTGCCCAGCAGTTCATGACCTCCAGCGGCTATTCCATCTATAACAATGAAGGCCCCGAAAAGAGTTACATCGGCCTGTTTACCAAGTACAATGTCTCCGAGGGTATCAACAAGGAAGTGATTCTGGGAAGGGACTACAATATCAAGTACAACGTGGTCCATACCGCCAACTCCGATTATCTGTCCACTACCTTGAACATGTGGAGCATTACCCGCAAGATCGTAGCCAGCTACTTGATGAAGGATGGCAGCCGGTTCACGGACAAGGCGGATTGGGAGACCATGCCCTTCGTGGAGGAAGTGAAGAACCGCGATCCCCGTCTGGCCCAGAGCATCCGTACCCCCGGCTACTGCCGTCTGGGTACCGAGACCCGAATTGCTCCCAGCCTCAAGACTTCGGCCACCGGTTACTGCCCCATCAAGTATTTCATGGGCCCCCAGGATGACGTGTATCAGCAGGCCTACTGCGACTTCATCCTCTTCCGTGCCGCCGAGGTGTTCCTGAACTATGCCGAGGCCAAGGCCGAACTGGGTACCATTACCCAGGCCGACATCAATGCCTCCATCAAGCCCCTCCGTGATCGTGTAGGCATGCCCAACCTCGATATGGCTGCGGCTAACGCCAATCCGGATCCGTACCTGATGGCCCCGGAAACGGGCTATCCGAAGGTCGCAGAGAAGAACAGCAGCAACGTGGGCCTTATCCTGGAAATCCGCCGCGAGCGCACCATCGAGCTCCTGGGCGAGGGCTTCCGCTACTACGACATCATCCGTTGGGCCGAGGGTCGCGCCTTCGAGCAGCCCATCCTGGGCATGTATTTCCCCGGCGAAGGAAGCTATGACCTGGACGAGGACGGCGTGGCCGATGTCACGCTGTACACGGGCAAGGAGGCTCCTGCCGGAAGCGCTCCCGAAGCCCTTAAGATTGGTTTGAGCGAAGGTGGCGTCCTCCTGACGAACGGAAATTCCGGTTGCGTGGATTATTATCAGAACATCCGCCGGACCTGGGATGAGGAAAAGGACTATCTCTATCCCATCCCGATCGAGGAGCGTAACCTTACCCAGGGGGCCCTTACGCAGAACCCTGGCTGGAATGACGGACTTGTTTTTTAAAACTCACTAATTAACAACATTATTATCAAAACTATCATGAAACGTTTTTTCAGTTTAGCACTGGTACTCGTTCCTTGCCTTTTCACCTTCTCCTGCAAGAAGGGTGGCGATGATGTACCTGCCGGCCCCGCCCAGCTGGGTGTTCAGGTCAAGAATGCAGAGGCAATCTACGAAATCCCCAAGAGCCAGAGCAAGAGCATCGAACTCACCGTAGTGGCCGATCCTACTTCGGCCGAAGCCTATAATATCAGCCTGGCCGCCAGCCAGAGCCTGGTTGCTACCTACAATACGGCCAACGGCACCGATTACGAGATGCTGCCTGTCAGTGCTTTCTCTTTCGTTACCAATACGGTAACCCTGCCCAAATACAACGCCACCTCTTCTTCCTGCGAACTTCGTCTCAAGGGTGAAGGTTGCGTGCAGGACCAGACTTATGTGCTTCCCATCGCCATCGAAAGCGTACAGGGCGGCACCAACTTCACCTCTCCCGCCGAGAAGGCCGCTTACATCCTCTTCAAGATGGGTGAAGCTGCCGCCGAGGGTGCTGGTACCCAGGCCAGTCCTTATCTGATCAACTCTCTGGACACCTTCTTCCTCATCGACGGTCTGCTGAAGGATGACGCTACCGTTTACTTCAAGCTCACCGAGGATCTCGACTTCAAGGATGTGGAATTCGGTGAAGAGAATCCTTGGAGGGGAATCAACTATGGCGCCGATGATGACGCCATCGCCGTGGCCGAGAAGAGAGGTATTGTCTTTGATGGCAACAATCATAAGATCAGCAACTTCAAGGCTGGTGCTCCGCTGTTCTACATCCTGGTGGGCAGCGTAGAGAATCTCACCATTGAGAATGCCGAGATCGACGCAGAGGTGGCTAATGCCGGCGCGGTGCTTGTGGGTGTCGGCGGTGCAGGCCAGGAAGAGACCGGCATTACCGGTGAGGCCAATATCAAGAACGTGACCATCAAGAATTCCAAGGTCGAAAATGATCGTAAGCGTTCCGGCGGCCTCATCAGCTGGCTGAAGGGCGGTTCCATCGAGAATGCTAGCGTGGAGTGCGAAGTGAAAGGCAGTGAAGCCCAGGTGGGTGGTTTAGCCGGCCGTGTTTCCAACGGCTCCCTCATCAACTGTAGCGCAAGCGGTAATGTCACCAGTGGCTCTGCTTATTCCGGCGGTCTCGTGGGTATCGTGGTGAACGCCACCATCAAGGGATGCCACGCTACCGGCAATGTCGAGCACACCACTGCCAGCTATACCCGTGGCGGCGGCCTCATCGGCCAGATTGACGGTAACGTCACCATTGAGAAGTGCTATGCTACCGGTAATGTAACCGGTATCAGCCACATGGGTGGCGGCCTGGTCGGTGTGATTGGTACCGAGGGTGTAACCGTTTCCATCAGCGAATGCTATGCTACCGGCAACATTACGCTGCCCACCAGCGGAAACTTTGGCCATGGCGGCGGTCTCCTGGGTACGGTGAGCGCCAAAGACGCTACCGTCACCATCGAAAACTGCTATGCTACCGGTTCCATTACCGTCCGTCGTTACAGCGGTGGCTTTGTGGGCTCCCTCTACGGGTCCGACAAGCCTTGCAAACTGCTCAAGATTACCAACTGCTATACCACTTCCGACCTCAGCGGCATCGGTCTCCAGGATCGTTGCGGTATGGTGCTGGGTCTAAAGGATGCCGGTACTGTAGAGTGCAGCGGTTTCGTTGCCTGGAACACCGGCAACTGGCCTTTCAGCTATAATGACGCTGTCTCTGTGGAAGGCAACTATGATGGTTCCGAGGGTACCGTTTCCCAGCAGGCCAAGGCTCTTGGCTGGAGCGAAAGCATCTGGGATCTCACCGGTGACCTTCCTAAACTGAAGAATGTAAAATAAAATGAAAGGGAAGTTATTGCTTCTTATATCGCTGACTGCTCTTACCCTTGCCGCTTGTGGCAAGGGCGAGAGCGGTGGTGATTCTGCCCCTACCCCTGTCATCAGCAGTGTCTCGACGGACTATGAGGGCAACAAGGTGGTGGCTGGTAAACCTGTAACCCTGAACGGCAGCAACTTCAGCGTCGTAGCCGCGGAGAACAAAGTGGTATACGGTCTGGGCTGGGATGCAAAGTCTATTGCGGTCAATGAAGCGGCCGAAGACCACTTGTCGTTCATCGCTCCTGAGATAGAGGGTACTAAGTTGAGCGTACGTGTTTCCACCAAGGGAAAGGAGTCCAATTCAGTGGTTCTGGAATACATAGAAGAACCGGAGCCTGAGAAACCTTGGGATCCTACGCCTACCGTTGATTTTGTGAAACTGGGTGGTTCCAAAAAGACCATCGTGGAAGGCGTGGAATGGACTACCTTCCACGGTAAATGGGAAGGCCAGGTTCGCAATATCAATATTGTCAAGACCACGCTTGACCAGCACAATAAGCTTGGTATCTATTTCAATTATAGTAAGACCGGGTATCCCTCGGACTATCCCAGCTGTGCTGCCGAGCAGGATCCCCGCGACCTTGACAAGAAATGCATCTGGCTGGATGCCATTGCGGGCACCAACGGTCCCATGGCCTGCTGCCATTTTGTGCGGGTAAACGGCGAAGTTATGCACGCCCCCACCGAACAGGAGCCCTGGATTCAAAACGCCGCCATCACCATTGACGGTGACGTTGTGAATATCGTGAAGGTAAAGGATAATTACGCCGCCAAGAAACTCACCAACAGTACCGTGGGTTGCGCTGGCCCGCTGCTGGTCTGGGAAGGAGATGTCCAGAAGGCTACTGCTGAGTGGCTCTCTGCCGACAAGGACAAGTGGCTCACGGACACGCACCCCCGCACTGCCATCGGGCTTTCCAAGGACGGGAAAACGGTCTATCAGGTGACTGTAGACGGCCGTTGGACCAAGAACGCCGATGAACGTGCCATTGGTATGTCTACGGACCTGCTGGGTAAGCTCATGAGAGCCCTTGGCTGTTACAAAGCCGTGAACTTTGACGGCGGAGGCGGAACGGCCATGTGGGTTTATGGTGAGGGTAATGCCCGCAATATTGTGAACCACGTGAGTGAGAACCGTACCGACTACAGTGGCGACAATTGGATATGGGATTGGAACGGCACACAGCTCCGCCCCACCGGTAACGCCGTTTATATCAAGAGTGACCTTAAGAAATAAAACAAACTTCGGTTTATTATTAATTGTGTTGTTAGCTCTTTCGTGCTCCTGCCAATGTGGCAGGGGCCGGGGGAGCGAGATACAGTCCGCGTCTGAGCTCTATATTGAGCGGATGGCGGATAATCGGTTTCCACTGGAGCGCATGAGCCTTTCCAGGGATTCCGCCGAGGTGATCAGCCGCTACGCTTTCGTCTCCCGGGACTGTCTTTGCACGTCCGAGCCCATGCTGTATTGCCAGGGGACACCGACCATGAACGGAATGCCGCTTCCGGATCCGTGGCGGGGAGGCTATCTGATTGGCGGCATCGTCAGGGAAGGGGAGAACGTGATTGAAGTCCGCAGCGCAGCGGAAGACGCGCCCGTCTATCTGTCCGGCGATTTCGCCGTATGGCCGATGGAAGAGGGCCGATGGGAAGTTGGCAAAGGAATGGCGCTGGATTTGGGACTTCTCTCAGAACAAGGCTGCCCCTTCTATTCGGGAACCGTGGTTTACGGATGCCGGTACGAAGTGCCTGCCGCGGTTGGGAAGCGCATCTTGCGCGTCCCCAAATGGAAGGGAACTTCCTGCGAGGTACGGGTGAACGGAAACCAGGTTGCCACCTTTACCAAGCGCTCTTTTAAGCTTGATGTCGGCCCGTACCTAACCCCGGGACCGAACGAACTGGAACTGTGCATCAGCGGTTCGGATGGCGCATTCGGACTCCTGAAAGCATTTACGCTCCGATAACACCAATCACAATAATACTATTATGTTTAACCAAAAACAACCTTCCAGACTGCCCTACGATATCCCACAGGCGACAGTCATCGCTCTCATGCACGAGCAGTTTATTGCTGCCAGCTCTTCCGACACGCTCCAGGACATGGGCGTGAATCCTGTTTTCGATGATCCGTTTATCTCTATTGTTTAAGCGAAGCATTATGAAAAAGTATATCGGTTTTGCGGCTCTGCTCGCCCTCACTTTCTCCTGCGCAAAAGAAGAAATCAATCTTACTCCCGCCGGTAGTACAACCCCGGTGACCATCCTGGCCTCCGTGGCCGACCTGACCACGAAGGTAGACTTTACACCCGTCTATGACGCCACGTACGGCAAGCCTACGTCCATGTCGCTGACCTGGGCCGATGGTGACAAGCTGCGCGTGTACAATCACGACGACAGAAGCCAGTATTCGGATTTCGTCCTTACCGCCGGTATCGGCCAGAAGAACGGTTCCTTCTCGGGAACGCCCGTATCGGCCTCCTCTTACGACGTCGAGATTATCAACGGCGACGTAGACTATGGGACGCAGATCCAGCCCTCCGACGGCGAGACAAGCGGCCTGAAGTACCTGGCCAGCATCAGCGATATCACTGACCTGAGCACTCTGGTCTTCGACAGCTTTTCCAGCGTCCTGGCCATCACCGCCCAGATGCCTTCCACGGAGGTGGTCGCTGCCATCAAGTCTGTGGAGCTGACGGCCAGCGAGGCCATCTTCAACGGCGCCAAAACGCTCACCATCACGCTGACTACTCCCGGCGATGAAGGGGCCGATGGCATCCTGCACCTGTTTGCCACGCTGCCGCAGGGCACGACGGCCATCCCGGCCGGCACCACCCTCCTGGTGCAGTTCAATGCCCCCGGCACCACGCACGAGGTGTATACGCGCTATCTGGAACTGGGCGCCGGTTCTTTCACGGCCAACAAGCTCAACACCATCAACATCAACGCTACCCAGACCGACAAGCACGCCGGCGCCTCCACCTGTGACGGCTCCGATGCCTCCAAGGCCTACCTCATCGGTGACAAGTACCAGATGGCCGCAATTTCCCTCTCTGCAACCAAGAAGTACTACAAATTGGTGAATGACATTGATATGGAGGGCTTCTCCTGGACAAGTCTTAATTCTGAAGGGACTGGTGTCATTGACCTGGATGGCAATGGAAAAACCATCAGCAAGTTAGGTGCGCCTCTCTTTGCTGACCTCAATGGTAAAGTGGCTAACTTGACTATTTCCGGTTCTGTTGTCACTAGCACCAATACCATTGGTATTCTGGCGAATACGATTAAAACTGCTGTCAGTCAGGTCGAATCCGTGACCGTCGCTGGAGGATCGGTGTCCTGCACGGAAACATCGGATCAAACAAAAGCTGCAGGCGGTTTGGTCGGTGAGGTAACCACCGCCTCCACTCTTGAGGATTGCCACATCTCCAATACGACTTCCGTAAATGGTTTTGTGCTTGTAGGAGGTATGATCGGAAATCTCAAAGCTGGAACCGTGGAGAATTGCGATGCGGCATGCGAAGTATCGGGAGCATCATCTATCGGTGGTTTAATCGGATGCCTCACGAGCGGAACCGTGACCGGGAGCCATGCAACCGGTGCTCTCACATCTACTACTTTCTATACGGGTGGTCTTGTTGGAAACATGAAGGCCGGGTCCGTAACTAATTGTTATGCGACGGGCGCCATCTCTAATACCAGACATAATTATGCCCACGCAGGCGGACTGATTGGTCGAGTTGAAGGAGGTAACGTTGAAAAATGCCATGCCACAGGTAACGTAAGTTCAACTGCAAGTCATGTCGGTGGCTTGATCGGATCCATGAAGGGAACGATAAACGTTAGAAAGAGCTATGCAACCGGAAGCGTCATCGAGACGAATGCTTCAAAAAGCAAAATTAATTATGGTGGATTGATCGGTTATGTGGAGGCAGGAACTTATGAAGTGTCTAATTGTTACGCGACAGGCTCTGTAACGTCTTACAGGTATAGTGGCGGTTTTATCGGCCATATGTTAGATGCTACCGATGTTACAGTTACGAATGGTTATACCACATCCGATCTGAGTGGAATCGCCCACGCTTCCCATTACGGTGTATTCTGTGGTGCTACGGATAAATCAACGATTTCCTGTACGGGTTGGATTGGATGGGCTGCTACTACAAATCCTTTGACCTATGGTACATCCACCATCTCAACGACGGATAATTACTTCGGTCAAGAAGGAACCATCTCGGCCCATGCAACCTCCTTCGGCTGGGATACAGACATCTGGGACCTTTCCGGTGATGTTCCGGTACTGAAATAAAAAATGTGTCGCAGGTGAAAACCTGCGACATTTTTTTGTGTGTATGCGTCGCTTTTGCTTACATTTGTAGTGTAACACCAATTACGATGAACCATTTGAAAAGACTTGTATCGTTCTTCCTCACAGTAGTATGTTCGCTGGGTATTTGCCTGGGACAGAACAAGATGGCCGGAACCTTTTATGTGTATGACTATGCGGAAATTCCCGCGCTGACACCGGCGCCGGAAGGGTATACGCCCTTCTATGTGAGCCACTTCGGCCGGCACGGTGCCCGTTATTGCACCAGTGAGTACGATCAGGTTTATGGATGGTTTTCCAAGGCGGCCGATGAAAACCTCCTCACGGAGGCCGGCAAGGCCTTCTTCTCCCGTTACAAGAAATTCTATAGCAATGTAAAAGACTGCAAGGGCAACCTCACCGGCGTGGGCAAGGCGCAGCACCGTGCCATCGCCGCGCACATGGTGGAACGTTTCCCCGAAGTGTTCGAGGGTCCCACCCATGTCGAGGCTGTTTCTACGGAATCGGCCCGTGTCATCATGAGCATGTGGTCCTTCCTTTCGAGCCTGCAGTCGCTGGATTCTGAAATTGACGTGAATGCCGATGCCTCGGCCAAGTACGCCCCTTGGCTTCAGCCCAGTCTGTCGTCCAACCCGTACCTGATAAAAGATGCGTTTAACAATGGAAAGGTGGCCGAGGAGGCATTCCGCGTCTATTTTGAAAACACGGTTCCCTGGAAGGAAATCGCCGGCAAGTTCTTTACCGGTGCCGATGTGCTGGAGACGGTCTTCAAGACCACTCCCGTCAAGTTCATCGATTCCTTCTACAGCGTAGTGTCCGGCACCTATTGCCTGGACCAGGAGCAGGGCTGCTTCGACGACGTTCTCACCGCCGAAGAGGCTGCCGCCATCTGGAAGGGTTTATCGGCCGACTATTATCTTGCCGTCGCCAACTACATCGGCTCGGAAAACCATCGCCTGGAGTATGCTGCCTTTACTCTCGGGCAGATGATTGAGATGGCCGATGCCGACATCGCCTCCGGCAGCACGCAGCTGCGTCTGCGCTTTGGACACGACTCCGGCATTGCGCCGCTGATGGTCCTGCTTGGGGTGAACGGCTGTGGCCATGCGACGGCTTCCTTCGAAGAAAGCCTGGAGATTTTCCCCAGTTATTACATTCCCATGGGCGCCTCCGTGCAGCTGGTCTTCTATAAGAAGGCTGGGGCCGATGTCCTGGTCAAGGTCCTCGTGAACGAGCAGGAAGCCACCCTGCCGATGGAACCCGTGAGCGGCCCGTACTACAGCTGGACCGCCTTCAAGGCCCATTACATGCCTTTCATCCGCGAGGCTAAACGCCATCTGGCAACCATCGAACCCCTCGCCGCCCTGCAGAAGGTGGACTGGGGCTGGAAGGCCATCGAGGGTACGCAGGTGGAAGTGGGCAACGCTTCCGTCGATGTCTTCGGCAGCACGCAGAACATCTCCCTCGCCCGCTTCCCGATGTGGGTGCACAGCATCTCCATCGTGGAGTCCGACGGCCCCGATGCCGCCGTCACCAGCAAGATGGGGGCCGATCATAAAGCCCTCGCCGCCATCAACGGCAGCTATTTCAACATGAAGACCCTGGAGCCCGTCACCTACGTCAAGGACGAAGGCAAGGTTCTGTGCTCGGTGACCACCGACGGTGCCTACCGCTGCAACGGCATGCTCCGTATCAAGGATAAGAAAGGAAAGAAAGTGGATATCGTTTCCGTGGACTCCCTGAGCACCATCGGCGCTGCCAAAGGCTGGCGCGAGGCCATCGTCTCCGGCCCCGTCCTCATCGAGGATGGCAAGCCGGTGATATACGAGAATGACGGCTCCCGCAACTACAGTAACTTCTATGCCCGCCGCCACCCCCGCACGCTGCTGGGTTATACGGCCGATGGCTGGATGTACTTCATCGCCGTGGACGGCCGTTTCCCGGAGGGAATCGGCATGAGCATCGACGAACTGGAAGTCCTCTGCGAGTCCCTGGGCCTGTACGAAGCCCTGAACCTGGACGGCGGCGGTTCCACCACCCTCTGGTCCAGCGAGAGCGGTGTGGTGAACCATCCCTACGACAACAAGAAGTTCGATCACGAAGGCGAGCGCGCAGTGCCCAATATCGTCATTGTAAAATAACGAAAAATAATTTTGCAGATTCGGCAAAAGTTGCTACCTTTGCATTCCCCGAACAGGGGCGTAGCTCAGCTGGTTTAGAGCGCTTCAGTCACATTGAAGAGGTCATCGGTTCGAATCCGATCGTCCCTACCAAGAATTTGAGAGTCAACCATCGCGGTTGACTCTTTTTTTGTATCTTTGCGTAAACGTATAAAACCATGGCCGCAGAAACCCTCAGACCCTTATTTGAATCCTATACCGGACAGAAGCTCGCCGAGATTGTAGAGCTTCCCGCTTCGGGCAGTAACCGTCGTTACTTCCGCCTTAAGGGCGGCAATGTCTCCCTCATCGGCGCCATCGGCACCAATCTGCAGGAGAACCACAGTTTCATCTACCTGGCCAAGCATTTCCGGGAGAAGGGACTGCGCGTGCCGGCTGTGCTGGCCGTGAGTGAAGACGGCGGCGCCTACATCCAGGAGGATCTCGGGGATCAGGTGCTCTTTTCCATGGTGGCACAGGGCCGTGAAAGCGGGCTGTACAGCTCCGTGGAGACGGACCTTCTGCGCCGTACCATCGAGCAGCTGCCGCGTCTGCAGTTCCTGGGTGCCAAGGGTCTGGACTGGAAGAACTGCTACCCGCAGGAGGCTTTCGACGCCCGCATGGTAGACTTCGACCTGAACTATTTCAAATACTGTTTTCTCAAAGCTACCGGACTGGAGTTCAATGAAATCCAGCTCCAGGAAGACTTCGAGAAGTTCAAGGCCGACCTGCTCCAGGAAGATGACAACACCTTCCTGTACCGGGATTTCCAGGCTCGCAATGTCATGATTAAGGACGGCGAACCCTGGTTCATCGACTTCCAGGGCGGCCGCCGCGGCCCCATCTACTACGATGTGGCTTCCTTCATCTGGCAGGCCCGTTCCCGTTTCCCCGAGGATCTGAAGCAGGAACTCATCAAGACTTATCTGCGCGCCCTGCAACAGTTCAAGCAGGTAGACGAGGCCGAATTCCGCAGCCGCCTGCGCCTGTTCGTGCTCTTCCGCACGCTGCAGGTTCTGGGCGCCTACGGTTTCCGCGGCTACTTCGAGAAGAAGCCGCATTTCCTGGCCAGTGTGCCTTATGCCCTGAGCAATCTGCGCAAGCTGCTGGAGACCCCGTTCTCCGATTATCCTTACCTGAACTCCGTACTGGAGCAGCTGGCTTCCATGCCGGAACTCAACGAGAATCCTCAGGACCACCGCCTGTCCGTGCATATTTACAGTTTTGCCTACAAGAAAGGCATTCCCACCGACACCACCGGCAACGGCGGCGGTTATGTTTTCGACTGCCGCAGCGTGAACAACCCCGGCAAATATGAGTATTACCGTCAGTTCAACGGTACAGACCCCGAAGTGATCAAGTTCCTGGAAGACGACGGCGAGGTTACCACCTTCCTGGACAGCATTTACAAGCTGGTGGATGCCCACGCCAAGCGCTTCATCGAGCGCAAGTTCACCAACCTGCAGGTCTGCTTCGGCTGCACCGGCGGCCAGCACCGCTCCGTGTACTGCGCCGAGCATCTGGCCCGCCACCTGATGGACAAGTTCGACATCAAAGTCACCATCACGCACCGCGAGCTGAACATCGAGAAAATGTTGTAGGCCGATGAAAGCGATGGTCTTTGCAGCAGGCCTGGGAACGCGCCTGCGCCCCATTACGGACAGTCTTCCCAAGGCACTCGTCCCCGTGTGCGGGGAACCCCTGCTGTACCATACGCTGCACAAACTCAAGGCAGCCGGCTACACGGAAGTGGTAGTGAACATCCACCATTTTCCGGAGATGATCCGGGAGTATCTTGCCTCGCACGACTTCGGCCTGTCCATAAGCATCTCCGACGAATCATCGGCCCTTTTGGAAACCGGCGGCGGCATCCGGCATGCCAAGGATCTGCTGCTTCCCCTGGAAGAGCCTTTCCTGGTGCACAACGTAGACATCGTTTCCAATTTGGATATTGCCTGGTTCCGGTCCCAGATGCGGCCCGGTGCCCTGGCCACGCTCCTGGTGAGCGAGCGCAAAACCCAGCGTTACCTGCTCTTCCGTCCGGAAGACATGCGCCTGGTGGGCTGGACCAACATCGCTACCGGAGAAGTCCGTTCCCCGTACAAAGATCTGGATCCCGCCAAGTGTCTGAAATACGCCTTTGCCGGCATCCACGACATCGCCCCGGTCATCTTCCAGGCCTTCGATGCTTTGCAGGTCCCGGAGCGTTTTCCCATCATTGACTTCTATCTGTCGGCCTGCGACCGCTATCCCATCTACGGTGCCCTGGCTGAGAACCTCCAGCTCGTGGATGTCGGCAAAATCGACACCCTCCCCGAGGCCGAGGCCATTTGCCAGACTCTCCTCGGCGCAAAGTAATTACCCTTTCCGGTACTCGGAGGGGGTTAGGCCGGTGTGGGCCTTGAAGAATTTGTAGAAGACGCCCTGGTTGGGGAAGTGCAGCACGTAGACAATTTCCTTGATGGGCTTGTCGGAGTACTTGAGCATGTTCTTGGCTTCCAGAATCACAAAGGAATCAATCCAGTCCGGGGCGCTGCGGCCGCTGGCCTGCTTCACCAGTTTGGACAGGTACTTGGGCGTCAGGCACAGCTTGTCGGCATAGAATGCCATGCCGCGCTCCTCGTTGTGGTGCTCGGTGACCAGCGCCAGGAAGCGCTCGAAGAGCTGCGTGATGCGGGCCGACGAAGCGTTTTCCTCCAAGCGCGATGCTGCCAGCTGCCGTGTCCACACATCCAGGGTCACATAGGTGAAGGAGGTGAGGAGCGAACCCAGAATCTCCCGTTTGTTGGCCTGCCGCGAGGAAAGGAGCTTTCGGGTAAGACGGAAGTAATCCTCGGCCAGGTCCAGGTCGTCGCCTTCCAGCGTGATGCAGGGGTTCTTCCATACACGCAGCGTGTCCTGGAACACCTTGTTGAAGTCGAAGCGGATGCTACTGAGGAACTCCCTGGAAACCAGTGCAAAGAGCATCTCTGCGTCGCTGATATGCTCTTCATTGTAGGCCGACAGTTTCACGATGTTACCGGGCGTCACCATGAGCAGGGAATTCGGGTGAATGTCGTAGGTGCTCAGGTTGATGTCCAGGGTGAAATGCCCCTTTTTCAGGAAGAACAGAATGTACCCGTCGAAGCGCATCGGGTACTTGAGCATGTGCAGGATGGCTTCGCTCTTCTCTACGCGTTTGCCGCTCACGGCACCCAGGATGAACTCCGTTCCCAGGGCATATTCGTCTACAATGGGGGCCAGCGACAGAATGCGCCGAATGTCAATGGTTTGCAGTGCGTTTTCTTCCATAGGGCAAAAATGTTTCCGCTGCAAAGATAGTCATTTCTTCGCAATTTTCTACCAAAAGAATAATTTAGGCTCCGAAAGGAGTTCAAAATGGGTATAACCGGGCATTTTTGTTGCACGAAAGGACAATCGCAGACAAACTGACAAATTGACAAAAAACAAACATATGAAAAAACAACTACTCGTATCTCTCCTGGCCCTTGTGGCCGTAGCGGCCCCCGCCCAGGAGACCTTGACGCTGGACGACTGCCGCGAGATGGCCGTGCGTCAGAGCCAGGACCTGGAGCAGGCCCGCATCAAGATGGACATGGCCGGCTACGACCGCAAGATTGCCCGCGCCAACTATTTCCCGAAAGTGAGCGCTACCGGCGCTTACCTTTATAATAACAGGGACATTGCCCTGGTGAACGACCAGCAGAGCGCACTGCTGCAGAATGCCGGTACCCTCCTGCAGGGCCAGCTGAACGCCGCCATGGCCGGCGCCACCACACAGCTCAGCGCCGCCATGCAGCAGAAGATGACTCAGCTGATGACCGCCATCCAGACCAACCCCGCCCTGGCCGCCGAATACATGGGCAGCCCCATGTGGCAGACCATCCTGGGCATGCTGCAGAACACGGACCCTTCCTCCCTGGCCAGCCTGGTGCCGAACATCGCCGACCCGGTGAACGCCATCGGTGCCGATGTAGACAAATCCATGCATCCGGACCTGCACAACATCTGGGCAGGCGCCATCACCGTGGAGCAGCCTGTGTTCGTGGGCGGTAAGATCATCTACTCCAACCAGATGGCCGCCCTGGCGCAGCAGCTCGCCGCCTCGCAGTACGATATGAAGTATGCCGACATCATCGTGGACGTAGACCAGGCCTACTGGCAGATCATCTCTATTGCCAACAAGCGCACGCTGGCCAGGACCTACGCCGACCTCCTGCACCAGATGGAGCGCGACGTGGAAGCCTCCATCGCCGCCGGCGTCGCCACCGACTCCGACGCCCTGCAGGTGAAAGTGAAGGCCAACGAGGCCGATATGATGGTCACCAAGGCCGAAAATGGCCTCACGCTGGCCAAGATGCTGCTGTGCAAGCGTATCGGCCTGCCGCTGGACAGCGAGATTATGCTCTCCGACGAAGCTCTGGAAATCATCCCCGTCCCTGAGGCGCCGGCCGAAAAGTCCCTCGAGGATATCTACGCCACCCGTCCGGAAACCCGCAGCCTGGAGCTCGCCGGCAAGATCTACGACAAGAAGGCCAAGGTTGTACGGGCCGATATGCTGCCGCAGGTGGCCCTCACCGCCAATTACCTGGTCTCCAACCCCAACGCCTTCAACGGCATCCAGAACGGCTGGAACGGCGGTCTCTTCACCGCCGGCGTGCTGGTGAACGTCCCGCTCTTCCATGGCATGGAGAACGTGAACCGCTATAAGAAAGCCAAGGCCGAAGCTTCCCTGTATCAGCATCAGTACGAAGATGCCAGGGAGCTCATCCGCCTGCAGGTGACCCAGCAGCGCAAGCTCTTCGGCGAGGCGCAGGAGAAACTGGACATGACGCGCTCCAACCTGGACTGCGCCGAGGAGAACCTCCGCAAGGCCACCGTCGGCTTTGAAGCCGGCGTCGTCCCCACGAACACCGTCCTCGCCGCCCAGACCGCCTGGCTCAGCGCTCACAGCGAGTACATCGATGCAGGCATCGAACTGCAGATGGCTGATGCCAACCTTCGCAAGGCCGAAGGAGATACGCTCGCTTCGCTCGGTATGACAGAAAGAAAATAATAAATAGACAATAAATACTATGGCAAAGAAGAATTACAACCTCCTCATTGGAGTATTCGCCCTGGTGGGCATTATCCTGGCAGTATCCATTATCGGCTACATCGTCTCCCGTCCGAAGGACATCGTCATCCAGGGAGAGGCCGAGGCTACCGAGTACCGCGTTTCCGGCAAGGTGCCGGGCCGCATTGAAGCGTTTCGCGCCCAGGAGGGCGACCAGGTGCGCAAGGGCGACACCCTGGTGGTCATCGACTCCCCGGAAATCCGTTCCAAGATTGCCGAGGCCAACGCTGCCAGGGCCGCCGCAGTGGCCCAGCGCAACAAGGCCTACAACGGTGCCCAGCAGGAGCAGATTACCGGTGCCTACGAGATGTGGCAGAAAGCCCTGGTAGGGGAGGATGTGATGCGCAAGAGCTTCGAACGCATTCAGAAGCTGCACCAGCAGAAAGTGGTCTCCGACCAGAAGTACGACGAGGTTGAGGCCCAGTACAACGCGGCCGTCGCTACCGCCAAGGCTGCCAAGAGCCAGTACGACATGGCCGTGAAGGGCGCCCGTCAGGAAGACAAGGATGCCGCCGTGGCCCTGGTGGAGCGTGCCAACGCCGCCGTGGAGCTGGTGAACTCCTACCTGGACGAGATTACCCTGACGGCTCCGGCCGACGGTATCATCGCCGCCCGCTATCCCAAGGTGGGTGAGCTGGTGGGTCAGGGCTCTCCCATCATGACCATCCAGGATCTGGACGACATGTGGTTCACCTTCAACATCCGCGAAGACCGCCTGCACAAACTCCAGTCCGGTGACAAGGTTACCCTTTCCATCCCTGCCCTGGACAACCAGCAGGTGAGCGCTACCGTGTATTACATCGCTGTCCGTGAGTCTTATGCAACCTGGCGTGCTACCAAGGAAATGGGCGAGTTCGACACCCGCACCTTCGAGGTCCGTGCACGGCCCGACAGCCGCGTGGAAGGCCTCCGTCCCGGTATGAGCGTCATTATGATTTCCAAGGAAAAATGAGTGCTTTGAATCAGTGGTTCCAGGTTGTCCGCCGCGAGCTGCACATCATGCGTAATCGGCCCATTTATCTGCTGGGCTCGGTGGGCGTGATGGTGGCATCGGCCCTGTTCTTCCTCACTTTCTTCGGGGAAGGCCTGCCGCAGAAGCTGCGTATCGGCGTGGTGGACCTGGACCAGACTTCCACTTCGCGGAACTTCCGCCAGCAGCTGGACGCCACCCAGATGGGCAGCGTGGTCGAGTTCGCTACGGTGAGTGAAGCCAGCCGCGAACTGGAAACAGGCCGCATCAACGGCTATGTGGTGGTGCCCCGGCACTTCGACGAGCAGGTGCAGAGCTTCCACGCTCCCAAGATGCAGGTGTATGTGAATACGCTGTATCCGGTAATCGGCGGCGCCCTGGCTTATAAAGACATACTTTTCATGGTGAATCTGACCAATGGCGCGGTGCAGCGCGAGGTGCTCCGCGCCAAGGGGATGAACGACCATGAGATTATGGCCCGTATCCAGCCGGTGACCATCGACGCGCATACGGTGGGCAACGGTCCTACCAGCTATGCCTACTACCTGGTGAACATGATCCTGATGGGTGTGTTGGCCATGTGCATCACCCTCATTACGGCCTATGCGGTGGGTTCCGAACTCAAGTACGGTACTTCCAAACACCTGCTGGAGTGCTCCGGCGACTCCATCGTGACCGCGATTCTGGGCAAGCTCGCGCCCTATACCCTCATCTTCAGCGTGCTGGGTGTGCTGCTGCAGCTCACGATGTACGGTCCGCTGCACTATCCCATGCACGGCAGCATTGGCTGGATGGCGCTTGCTGCGCTCGTTTTCGTCGCGGCATACCAGGCTGTGGGCGTGTTCATTGTCTCGATGGTCCCCACCTTGCGCCTCGGCGTGTGTATATCGGCCCTCTATAGCGTGCTCGGCTTTTCCTTCGCGGGCTTCACGCTTCCCGTGAGCTCGCTACCTGCCGCGCTGCAGGGGATGTCGGCCCTTTTCCCGCTGCGTTTCTATTACCAGATTTACCTGCGGGAAGTGCTGTACGGCACCGGTTTCGCCTATTGGTGGCCTTACCTGGTGTATATGCTGCTCTTCCTGCTCCTCCCGCTGCTGGGCGCGAAACGGCTGCACAATGCCTATCGCTACCAGAATTATCCCCGTAACTAAATTATGAATTACGCAAGAAAATGGTTCCACGACATGTGGAACACCTTCACGCAGGAACTTCGGCTCATCGGCCGCGACAACGGTGTCATGCTCATCTTCTGTTTCGCCGGCCTGGTGTATCCGCTGCTGTACAATTTCATCTACCACGACGGTGTGGTGGACGAGATGAGCGTGGCCGTGGTGGATCAGTCCCGGGGCAGCTACAGCCGCCGCTACGTGCAGAAGTTCGACGCCACGCGCGAATGCGCCATCGCCTATGACTGCGTCTCCATGGCCGAGGCCGAGGAGCTGATGAAGCAGCAGAAGGTGCACGGCATCCTATATATACCCTCCGACTTCGACACGCGCCTGGCGCTGGGCCAGCAGGCTACCCTGAGCACCTATGCCGACATGTCTACTTTCCTGTATTACAAGAACATGACCATCGCCTCCAACCTGGTGATGCTGGACGAGGTGCACCAGATCCAGGCCGAGCATTACGCCGCAGCCGGCTTCACGGGGCAGGACGCCCTGCAGCTGATTGAGCCGGTGGGTTATGACGACGCCCGTCTGTACAACCCGAACATCTCCTTCACCATGTTCTTTATCTACATGGCGCTGATGATGATTCTGCAGCAGGTGATGTTCTACGGCTCCAGCACCCTGGCCGGTACGCTGCGCGAGGAGGGAGGCACCCTGGCTTCCGTCGACGGACTGCACGGCGTGGGTCGTGTGGTATTGGGCAGGGGAGCGGCCTACTTCCTTATCTTCCTCTTCCTGGGAGCCTATGGCGCCGTGCTGGTGCCGCACCTGTTCCATCTGCCGCAGCATGCCGCCTGGTGGGATATGATGCTCTTCCTGGGCTTCTTTGTGGCCGATATCGTGTTCTTCAGCTTCACCTGGTCGTCGGGCATCACCAAGCGCGAGACGGTGCTGGTGCTGCTGCTGTTCATGTCGCCCATCGCGGTGTTCCTGACGGGCTTTACCTGGCCCACGGAGAACTTCCCCTATATATGGAAGGTCCTATCTTATGTGTTTCCGACCACCTTCGGCTGCAGGGCCTACATGACCCTGACGCAGACGGGTAGCCTGGCTGCTATAGCGCCGGAAATCAAGGCGATGACCATCCAGACTGCTATCTATTACTTCCTTTCGTGTGCGGCCATTTTTGCCGAGAATCGCTTGCAAAAAAGAAAAAATAGCGTACTTTTGTGACGCTATGGCAAATAAACCGCTGAACACCGACTTACTGGACCGCGCTATTATTTTCGCGGTAAAAGCCCATGCCGGCACCGAACGCCGTGGCAAGGGCTTTCCTTATATTGTACACCCGATGGAAGCCGTTGAGATTGTGGCTACCATCACCCCCGATCAGGAACTCCTGGCCGCCGCTGCCCTGCACGACACAGTGGAGGACACGGACGTAACCGTGGAGCAGATCCGGGCCAAATTCGGGGACCGTATCGCCGCTTTGGTTGCGGCCGAAAGTGACGTGATGCCGGAAGGCCAGAGCGAAGAGGACAGTTGGCGTGCCCGCAAGCAGGCGGCCATCAGCCGCCTCGCCGCCGCCCCGCACGACGCCAAGATTGTTGCCCTGGGAGACAAACTCTCCAACATGCGCGCCATCGCCCGGGACTATGCCATGAAGGGCGACGAGCTGTGGAAGATTTTCCATGCCCCGCATCCGTCAGACCACGAGTGGCACTATCGTGGCCTGGCCGACTCTCTGCGCGAACTTTCCGACACCTTCGCTTTCCAGGAGTTCGAGGCTTTAATCAATCAGGTCTTTAAGCATTAATCCCATGGCGCGTATGCATTCACTGCGCGCCAGAATGCGTGCTTTCCATATCTGGCAGGAACTGGGGTTTTACCCCTGGGCCCGCTCAAAATCGGCCCGTAAGAAGGCCGAAGGCCGCTTCTACAAGGGGGCCTTCGACAGCATCCCCTTTTTGAACGACGACGCCAAGCGTACCTTCGTGCACCTGCTTTTCCGGCCGGGTTATATGATTCGCGACTACATTCGCGGCGCGCATGAACATTACCTTTCGCCTCTCACTTCACTCCTCGTCTTTTTCTCTTTCTTTGCCCTGGTGGCGGCGCTGCTGAAGCCGCTGGAGGAAGGAAAGGACAAAGCCCGGAACCCCTTCGACAGGGTTACGGTGGAGGATGTGTCGGGCGAAGTTCTTGACAGAAACCTCGTGCAGGAGTCCATCCATCTGATGAGAACCGGCTACCAGTATCTGCACCTGGACACGCATCCGGAGCTGGTGACCACCCGGCAGGAGGCAGCGCTGGCTACGCTGGAGGGCACGCTGCGCTCACAGGGTTTTACGCTGTTTCTGGGGAAATTCTTCCTGCTGTGGTTCGCGCTGGCCATCGCGCTGCGAAAGTATCGGCTCCGAATGTCGGCCTGGGCGGCGGTGGCGGCCTATTATCTGTGTCAGACCAGCTTCTTCATGCTGTTCTATGTGATCTTTACCTGGGGCCAGAGCACCTCGGTGGATCTGGTCATCTTCCTGGCCATCATGATGCTCGACCTGCATCAGCTGCTGGGCATTCGCTGGAAGAAGTGTTTCGGCCGTTCTATTGCCATCGGCTTCCACTATCTGATGCTGGAGGTTCTGGTGGTTCTGCTGGCCAGTCTTGTGGCCGTAGGCGTTGCCTATTTAAGAGTCGCTTAAACTTATTTTATTATGATTGCACCTACTATTTTAGATACGATTGGGAATACTCCGCTTGTGCGGCTGGACAGCTTTTCGCCCAAGCCCGGAGTCAATGTAATGGCTAAACTGGAAGGCACCAACCCTTCCGGCAGCATCAAGGACCGGCCCGCCCTGCGCATGATCGAGTGCGGCGAGGCGCACGGTCAGCTTTACCCCGGCAAGACCATTGTCGAGGCCTCTTCCGGCAACATGGGCATCAGCCTGGCCATGATTGGCGCCGTGAAGGGCTACAAGGTGAAGATCTTCATGAGCGAAGCCGTGTCGGCCGAACGTCGCAAGATCCTTGCCGCCTATGGGGCCGATGTTGTCCTGACTCCCGCCAAGGAAGGCACCGACGGCGCCATCCGCCGTGCCCGTGCCCTGGTGGCCGAGCACCCGGACGACTACTACATGCCGGACCAGTTCTCCAATAAGGGTAACTACATGGCCCACTTCATTTCCACCGCCGCCGAGATTCTGCAGCAGACCCGCGGCCGGGTAGACTATGTGGTAAGCGCCATTGGTACTTCCGGCACGCTCATGGGCCTTTCCAAGTACCTGAAGGCGGCCAATCCGGATATCAAGATTGTCTGCGCCCAGCCTGTGAAGGGGCACTACATTCAGGGCCTGAAGAATCTGGAAGAAGCGATTGTTCCGGCTATTTACAATCCCGAGCGCATTGACGTGCAGGAGATGATCGAGACCGAAGAGGCCTTCGAGATGGCCCGCCGCATCATTCGCCAGGAGGGTATTTTCGTTGGCATGTCCAGCGGCGCCGCCATGGTGGCCGCCACCCGTGTGGCCTCCCGCCTGGACCGCGGCAACATCGTTGTCATCTTCCCCGACCGCGGCGAGAAGTACATCTCCACCGCGCTGTTTAAGTAGGCTCTCCGGCTTTCGCTCGATGCGCCGGAGACGATTTTGTGTTTTGGGGAAATTGTTTTACCTTTGGTTAAACCAAACCAAAAACTAAACTAATACTATTATGGGATTCATTATCTACATTGCCGGCCTCGTGCTTTCCGTCCTGGCCGTTCTTGACATCCTCAAGAAACCCATCTCCGGAATCGGCAAGATCATCACTGCCGTTATCGTCCTCCTCACCAGCTGGCTGGGATTGGCCGTGTATTTCTTCTACGCAAAAGACCATCTCACAGAGTGGTTCAAATAGATTATCCCGGTTGCAAAGTCCGAAAATATTCGTAACTTTGCAACCCCCAACCGGTGAGTTGTCCGAGTGGTTGAAGGAGCCTGCCTCGAAAACAGGTTTGCGTGCGAGCGCAACGGGGGTTCGAATCCCTCACTCACCGCAAATTAGCATCATGAAAAACCCTCCCTGAGCGTATTCAGAGAGGGTTTTTCTTGTTGGCATGTCCGAATAGGACTATCTAAAAATGTGACGTACAAAGTTGTAGAAGTGAGGACGAACGGAACTACCGTCGTGACCCGTACCAGTGATGGAGTGCCAAACATGATCCACTCCGTTATTGTTCAGGATATTATGGTACTGTTCGGGATAATCCCCCGCGGTGTTGTCGTTGGTTCCGCCTGAGATAAGAAGAATGTAGGGTAAGGGATTACCATCCTTCAAGCGGAAATCAGCTTCATTCTTTATTGTTCCTTCGTGCGCCATGAACTGATCCGTGGAGGGCACAATACCGGCAGAGGGACAAGCGGCCCCTACGTAGCCAAACACATCCGTATGTTGTGTTCCGATATACAACGACTCACGTCCGCCCAATGAGAACCCGGTGATAGCCATATTGTTGCGTCCTTCGGCAACCGAGAAATTTTCTTTGGCCCAGGGGATCAGGTCTTCAAGAAGATCGTCCTCAAACTTGTCGTAGTATCTCATGGTCTGTTGATCGAATGAAAAACCACTGGGTTGTTCTCCAGTTGGACTGGTGAACATCTGAGGGAGCATGACAATCATGTCTTTGGTCTTACCATCTGAAACGGCGTTGGCTATCATTTTTCTCAAACCCATGGATTCGTCAAGCATAGAATTTTCGTCGCCAAAAATGCCATGCAGAACGAATAAGACCGGATACTTTTGGGCCTTATCGTAGTTGGGGGGCAGCACCACTCTCACTTTTTTTGAGTGTCCTGCAGTTTTTGAAAGATACTGATATGTTTTTACTGAGCCGTAGCTGTTATTGGGAACACTCGGTGCAAATTCCACTAAATCATCACGGAGTTCCTGCATCGTCTGGGCGGGATCCGCGCCGTCCCATTGGGCATCGGTAAGCGCCGGGAAATCGCATACGTTTCCTGCAGCGAGCGCATTGTTGTACGTCAAAGAATAAACCGTCCCATCATCGCAGATGAGCGTGAATGCGTAGGACGTTGCGGACGGATCGACAAGCCGGCCGGAGAAGATGTCTACAACACCCGAAGAGGAGGAATATCCAAAACCGTTTAACCCGGCTCCGGGCTCCAGATTCACTTCGTTGACGCCACCATCCGTATTAACGCTCTGGCAGGCAACGGGCTTGATTTGAGGACAGGATAAAACGAAATGAGCCGCCTGCTCAACGGATTCAATCGGAAGAGAGAGCTGAACGAAGTCAGCCGGTTTTTGCATTGACAGCTTGGCAGAGACGGTTTTTCCGTTTACAGTGTAAGCCTTGTTTGTCTGAAAAAGATAATAATTGTAAACCGGTGCTCCGTCCTTGGTGAAACTGAACTTGCCCTCGGCGTAATTCACATCCACGGCCACCGGGAGGTGCACCGCCGTGAGGTTCTTTTCAACCAGGGCGCTGAAATCCGTATCCAGCAGCGTGCTGCCGCCAGAGGTGCAAGTCCAACTGCCGTTGGAACGGGTCACGACAAGGTATTTATTCTCCAGGCCCTTGAAGAACACATAGATGACATCATTGTTCTCCCAGGCGGATTTGGAGGCCTTGACTTCGTCAACGCTGATTTCGAAGTTCATCGGAACGCCGGTGGCAGGCTCCTCCTCCTGCGGCGTCGTTCCCTTGGAGCAGGACAGCAGTCCCGCTGCCACCATCATGTAAAGAAAGAATAAGCTCTTTTTCATAAGTTATGCCGGGTTAGAAAATTACGGCATCCCATATAAGGGATTGCCTTTTTGCAGGCACAAAAATACTAATATCCCGGTATTTAAGCAAGCACGAAAGGATGATTATTCCTGCTTTATCCAGGTGACACTCTCACCAATGCCCAGAACGGTTCCGCGGACAACGAGCGTCCCGGGTTTTTCGAACTTGGCGGTCATTTTCACGCGAAGGCCGCGGTTGGGGTCGTAGATCTTGGTACCGCTCCACTGCTGCTTGTTGGCATCGTACTGCAGGCCGGAGAAAACGACCACTTTGTCCATCGGCACGTTGCGAAGAGACTTGTCGGGGTTCTTTACGTCGGTTCTCACCTTGCCGTTGTCGTCGTACAGATGGGCGGTCCAGCAAACGGCTCCCTTGTACGTTCCGTCCTCCAGTTTGACAATCTGGACCTTGTAGGCGTCCTTACCGCTGCCGCAGAGGAACGTGCCTACGATGTTATCGGCCTTATCATTCTGGGCGAAAGCCCCCAGGGAAACAAGCAGCGCAAAGAGCGCAACAATGATTTTCTTCATGTTAAAAAAGGTTTAAGGTTTTTAGCGGGGCGAAGATAAAGAAAATCTCTTAAGCCCGAACAACCCTAAAGAAAAATGGAAAACTATCTGCGACAATTTCCATATTTTATTATCTTTGCAGAAGTTGCAACCTAAAAAGTTTACCTAAGAATGAAACGTACTGTATCTGTATTTCTGCTGTGCATGGTCTCGGCATTCCTCTGTCTGGCGCAGAATAACGTTACCGCCTCTGTCGACATTGTTGGCGTCACCGGTGCCGGCTCCCTCCCCAAACCCTCCTATCATTCGGAAGCGACCGGAATCGTAGTGGTGAAGGTAATCGTGAACGAAAAGGGAAAAGTCACAGAGGCCATTCCCGGTTTCACGGGTTCCACCACGGACAACAAAGTGCTGCTGGCCGCCGCAAAGGAGGCCGCGCTGAAGGCCCGCTTTAAGATGGCCGATAATGTCAATAGCCTCTGCACCGGAACCATCATCTATGGCTTCGGGACCACGCTTGAGGCCGATAATGTTCCAGGCAAGGGCGTTTCGCGCAATGGATACATCTCCATTGGAGACCTGCTGGATTATCACACAGACGGAAACTATAAGATTCAGGGCTTCTTCTTTGGCATTGAAAACGAGGACAGTCTGCGTTTCTACGTTAACGAGAAAGTAGACGAAATCCTTCCTGTTCAACTATCCGACACGCCCCAGGCTCGGGAACAATTCCAAAAGCTGCTTTTCTTTGAAGGCGGAGAGCCGATGGACGTTGAGGGCGAACTGATATCTATGGTAATAGGAGAGCAGACCCTCAAAGGACTCACAAACGCTACTATCCTAACCATGCCGAATAAGCCGGTGGAAGAGGAGGTTGCCCCGTCCGAGGAAAAACCCCGCCCCATTCAGGTCCTGCCGAAGTTTAAAGGAAAAGATCCCAATTACTTCTCCCATTGGGTTAACAAGCATCTGAAATATCCGGCTTCAGCAAAGAAGAAGTACCTGGAAGGGATTGTCAAGGTAAAGTTCATCATTGACAGAAACGGAACAGTAACCGATGTCCACGTAATAGAAAGCGTTTGCCCCGCCCTCGATGCCGAAGCAGTAAGAGTGGTATCAAGTTCCCCTAAATGGACGCCGGGCATGTCAGACGGAGAACCGGTTCGCGTCTCCTTCACCTTCCCCGTCGTTTTCCAACTCAGTCACTAAGACCCAAATCAGATGCGCCTTCCGGCGCATCGTGCGAAAAGGTCTATAGCGGAATTACGCCGATACCGGGACGGTCGGGGAGGGAGAGTTTGCCGTTGATGACTTTGACGCCGTCGAAGCGGTCGTTGGCAATGAGGAGATTGCCGTCCAGGTCGGCGAAGTCTACGAAGGGGGAGAACTGGGCGGCGGCCGACACGGCGCAGGACGTCTCAGTCATGCAGCCCACCATTACCTTCATACCCAGGGAGCGGGCGGTGTTGGCCATCTTCCAGCCTTCGCGCATACCGGTGCATTTCATGAGCTTGATATTGACACCGTTGTAGGCGCCTACCAGGGAAGGAATGTCCATCAGGCGCTGTACACTTTCATCGGCAAAGATGGGGAGGGGACTGTGCTGCGTGAGCCAGGCAATGTCGTCCAGGCGCTCTTTGGGCATGGGCTGTTCTACCATCACAATGCCGTTCTCCTTCAGCCAGAAGATTTCTTCGAGGGCCTGGTTGCGGTCCTGCCAACCCTGGTTGGCATCTACCGCCAGCGGAACGTTCGTCACCTCGCGGATGGCGCGGATCATTTCTTCGTCGGTGTGCAGGCCCACCTTAACCTTAAGGATATTGAACTTGCCAACGGCTTCCAGTGTCTTCTCCTTCACTACCTCGGGCGTATCAATGCCGATGGTGAAAGTAGTGGAGGGAGCCTTCGCGGGATCAAGGCCCCAGATGCGGTACCAGGGCTGGCCCATGAGCTTACCAACCAGATCATGCAGGGCAATGTCGATGGCTGCCTTGGCGGCGCTGTCTCCCTGAGACAGGCTATCTACGTAGGTGAGGATATCTTCCAGATTGAAGGGATCCGAGAACTGCGACAGGTCTACCCTGCTGAGGAAAGCGGTGACGCTCTCTACGCTCTGGCCCAGATAGGGCGGCATGGAGGCTTCTCCGTAACCGGTAATACCTTCGTATTCGATTTCTACCTGTACATCGGGGGTGGTGGTGCGGCTGTAGCTGGCAACGGTGAATACGTGGGCCAGCTTGAGCTCGTAGGGGAAGAACTTCATATGAAGCTTTCCGTCCCCCTTGACGATGTTGAACTTCTGCGGGCCGCCGCTTTTGCAGCCCGCCAGTGCAACGCCGGCTGCCGCGAGAGCGGTAGTCCTAAGGAAGTCGCGTCTATTCTGCATAATAGGGATTGGTTAGAGTAGTGTTTAGTCCTTCTTGTTGGTTAATATAGGGTAGAACCCGGTCTCCGAAGAGATACCGGCCCGTGTTGTATGCGTCGTAGTAAGGATCCTCGGGGTTGAAGCTGCCAATCTGCACGAGGCCCATGGAATGCAGGAAGCGGCCTTCGCCGATATAAAATCCCACATGGGAGGGCCGAGGCGTACCGTCCTCGCGGATGCGGCCGAAGAGCACGAGATCTCCGGGGATGAGCTGGCTGCGGTCGGTGATGCGCTCGCCGGTGAGGTAAATCTGGCTGCAGTCCCGCGGGATGATGATGTCGTGCATGAACAGGGCCGTGCGCACAAAGCCGCTGCAGTCCATGCCCTTCGGGGACATGCCCGCCCAGAGGTAGGGGAATCCCAGCATGGTCTTCGCCGTGGCCAGGATGGCCTCCGGGCTCTGGTCCAGGCCCTTGCGCCAATCGGCCTCCGTCATGGCTTCCTTCCGGCTTACATAGCCGGTGCGGCCGTCGGGGAAGCCCACCTTCAGGAAGCTGCCCTTTCGGCCCAGGTACTTGAGCCGGTCTCCGGCCACCACGTCCGAGACAGTGGCGCTGCGGCTGGAAGCCTTCTCGTACACCATGCCGTTCAAGGCGGTGACAACCACTTTCGGTGCCGCATTCCAGGCGTGATACTCCTCGAAGCTCATGCGGGTGATGCCCGCATAATGCACCCAGCCGGTATACTGGTCCGGCGTCTGTACCTGCGGCCAGGGATTGCCATTGGTGCTAATCTGCAGCACATGCACAGGCGTTCCCAGCAGGGCCTGGGACACCATTTCGGCGTCGAAGTCTGCGGTTCTGCGAAGGTTACAAACGGAAATATTGACAACACCGTATTCCTGAGAAAATGCGGAAACACAAAGGAATAATGCGGCTAAAAGAGTGGTTAATCGTTTCATATTCCAAATATAGTAAAAAAATAGCCAGCCCCATGCGGGACTGGCCAATTTCTTTATTTACTTACCTGATTAGAAAGTGTCAGGCTCGTTGTTCTTGGGCTCTTCGTTGTTTTCGAAGCGGGGCTTGCGGGGCTTTTCACCCTCGTGGCGGGGACCACGGTCTCCGTCACGGCGAGGGCCACGGCCTTCGCGGCGGTCACCTTCGCGGCGCGGGCCACGGTCATTACCTTCACGGCGGGGACCACGGGGCTCACGCTTGGGCTCCACGTAGCCTTCGGGCTTCTCGGTGAGGGCACGCATGGACAGACGCATCTTGCCGGTCTTGGCATCAATCTCGAGGAGTTTGACATCCACTTCGTCGCCCACCTTCAGCACGTCTTCCACTTTCTCGGTCTTGCCCCAGGCAATCTCGCTCACGTGGAGCAGACCTTCCTTACCGGGCAGGATCTCGATGAAAGCACCGAATTCCAGGATGCTCACCACCTTGCCGTGGTAAACAGTGCCGGCCTCGGGAACGGCGCAGATACCCTTGATGCGCTCGAGGGTAGCATCCATGGCAGCTTTGTCGGTGCCGAAGATGTCCACAACACCCTTTGTGGTGCCGTCGCCGTTGTCCACCTCGTCGATGGTGATGGTGGTGCCGAATTCCTTCTGCATACCCTGGATGGTTTCACCGCCCTTACCGATGATGGCGCCGATGAACTCGGAAGCCACCTCGATCTGGACCATGCGGGGCACGAAGGGCTTGAAGTCCTCACGCGGCTCGGGGATGGTCTTGAGCATTTCGCCCATGATGTGCAGACGACCCTGACGGGCCTGCTCCAGGGCTTTCTCCAGTACTTCGTAGGACAGACCGTCTACCTTGATATCCATCTGGGTAGCGGTGATACCGTCCTTGGTACCGGTTACCTTGAAGTCCATGTCACCGAGGTGATCTTCGTCGCCGAGGATATCGGTGAGGATGGCGTAACGGTCGTTGGGGTGAATCTCGTCGGTAATCAGACCCATGGCCACACCGGCCACCGGCTTCTTGATCTTAACGCCGGCATCCATCAGAGCCAGGCAGCCGCCACAGACGGAAGCCATGGAAGAGGAACCGTTGGATTCCAGGATATCGGAAACTACGCGAACGGCGTAGGGGAATTCGGGAGCCGTGGGGATCACGGGCTTGAGGGCGCGCATGGCCAGGTTGCCATGGCCGATTTCACGGCGGCCGGTGCTGCGCTGAGGCTTGGCCTCACCGGTAGCGAACGGAGGGAAGTTGTAGTGCAGGACAAACTGCTGGTCGTCCTGGATGAGCACTTCGTCCATCTCCTTCATATCCATCTTGGTGCCCAGGGTGACGGTGGCCAGGGACTGGGTTTCACCACGGGTGAAGATAGCGGAACCGTGAGCGCAGGGCAGGTAGTCTACCTCGCACCAGATAGGACGCACCTCGTTGGTGGCACGGCCATCCAGACGCTTGCCCTCGTCCAGGACGAGGTTGCGCATGGCCTCTTTCTCTACGTCGTGATAGTAGCGGTCGATCATGGCACCCTTCAGCTCGAGGTCTTCCTCGGAGAACTGGGCCTTGAATTCGTCGCGGATGGCGTTGAAGCCGTCCTCACGCTCGTGCTTGGGCTTGGCGCTCTTGGCCAGCTCGTAGCACTTGTTGTAGCAGGCCTCGTGGACGGCGGTCTTCAGGGCCTCGTCCTCTTCGTCGTGCGGGTAGTCGCGCTTGTTCACGTCGGTGCCGAGCTCCTTCATGAGCTCTTTCTGCACGCGGCAGTGCTTCTTGATTTCTTCGTGGGCGAACTTGATGGCCTCCAGCATGTCGTGCTCGGAAACCTCGTTCATTTCGCCTTCCACCATCATGATGTTCTCCTCGGTAGCGGCCACCATCAGGTCCAGGTCTGCGCGCTTGTTGTCTTCGAAGCCGGGGTTGATCACGAACTTGCCGTCGATGCGGGAAACGCGCACCTCGGAAACAGGACCGCCGAAGGGCAGGTCGCTGCTGGCCAGGGCGGCCGATGCAGCCAGGCCGGCGAGGGCGTCGGGCTGGATGTCTTTCTCGGCGGAGATCAGCATCACGTTAACGAATACCTCCAGGTGGAAGTCGGAGGGCCACAGCGGACGGATGGGACGGTCCACCAGGCGGGCGATGAGCACTTCGTAGTCACTGGGACGGCTCTCGCGCTTGAGGAAGCCTCCGGGGAAACGGCCGGCGGCGTAGTACTTCTCACGGTAATCCACGGTAAGGGGCATGAAGTCGGTGCCCTCTTTCACCTCCGTGGCGCAGGTGACGGTGGCGAGCAGCATGGTGCCACCCATTTTCACAACGGCAGAGCCGGCGGCCTGCTTGGCCAGTTTGCCGGTCTCGATCTCGATTACCCGTCCGTCGGGCAGCTCGATGGTCTTCTTGATAATGTTCATTTCTTCTATTGTTTCGT
>Ga0310786_10000298_pt1 | contig 83071 bp, 61 predicted proteins | sample AusTroGonzalo_MG_FD_203881 | JGI IMG/M metagenome (GOLD analysis project Ga0310786, IMG submission 203881) | Bovine rumen microbial communities from tropical cattle in Woodstock, Queensland, Australia - Gonzalo_03 (v2) (version 2) | ecosystem: Host-associated > Mammals > Digestive system >... | reverse complement strand
CTCTACCGACTGAGCTAAGCAGCCAACCAAAGGGTGTCAAAAAAAATGGCTCCGGCAGCAGGACTCGAACCTGCGACAGGGTGGTTAACAGCCACCTACTCTACCGACTGAGCTATGCCGGAGCAACTGGATGAATTTAATATACCCCGTATCCGCAAAAAATCAAGCGGGTTTTGAAGAAAAAGCAGAAAAAAGTCGCATCTTTGTCTCTAAGTTCAAACGAACGATCGGAAACGAGGTAAAGATAAGGCTGGGGAAGCTATCGGCGCTATCGCAGCATGCGGATGTACCCGTTGAAACGGTACAAAGATGAGGGTGGTGAAAACCCTCGGCGCAATTGCAGCACGCAGCCCCACAAAGCAAAAGGGAGCAAAGGAAAAGCCATGCCGGACGTTCTGAGGCGTCCGGCATGGCAAAGATTCGGGATCTGTTCAGCGGGGAAACGGTTATTTCGTCTTCACCGGGGTACTGAATTTCGGGCCGAAATAGGTCTGCGGGAGTCTGCCGGAGGAGATCACGATCTTCTCAACGACGACCGCGGGATCGACCATGTAGATCTTGAACGTATGCGGACCGGCCTTCTCAACGTCGAGCTGCGTTTTGATCCTGCGGATGTTTTCCTTCACGTTCTGGTCCCAGTTGGTGCCACCGGACTCGAACGCCTGCCTGTAGGAAGTCCGCTGGACATTCCCGTAGGCGTCGATCACGGCGGGCTTGGCATCGTCGATGCCGACCGCCACGCGGAGGCCGCGGTCCGGAACGAAGTTCAGGGTCGGGGACGTGTAGAGCGTGATGTCGTACTTGCCGGGCTCGGAGATGTAGATCGGGTACTCCATGCTCGGCGCCTTCGTGTAGTCGGTGATGCTGTCGGCGTTCACGGGGAAGACGCACATGCCGCCGTCCGCACGACCATAATCCGGGATGAGCTTCCAGGTCACGTCGCCGACGGCGTTGACCTTGGCGGGCTTGTCGGCGGGGATGGAGATCGGTCCGGCGAGCGCGCCCCAGAGGGTCTTTTCGCCCTTGGCAGCGGCCGGAGCGTCGGCCTTGACGGCGGAAACGCGGATCTTCGCGGTGCCGTTCGGGCCGGTGACTTCGATGAAGCCGGTGTTCGTGCCGTTCTTCGCGGCGGCCCAGTCGATCTCGACGTTCACGGGGACGTCGACCACGGCGGCGACGTCTTCGGTCACGTCGGTCTTGATCCATTTTTCGGAAGTCTTGACCGTGAACTTGGCTTCCTTCAAGCCGCGGCAGAAGACCTCGAACGTGTGCTTGACGGGATTCCAGCTGTCGAACACGGGGAGCATGAGCTCATCCTGCGAGGCGGGCCAGGCATTTTCGTTGTTCTCGACCGCCACGCCGATCTCGGAGACGTCCGGGACGTTCAGTTCGGTAAGTCTCGGCATCTGGTTGCTGTTCGGGGTATCCCAGCCGTTCGGCGAGGTGCCGATGTGCGGCTGGTCCATCATGTGGATCCACTTGCCGCCGGCAATTTCATTGTTGTAGACGTCGGCGAGGTCCTTGTCCGCCTGGAAGAGGTCACGCGCATACTTGGCGTAATCGTTGGCGGAGGCACGTCCCTGCCGCGCGTAGAGGCGGTTCTTTCCGGCGCAGACCTGGAGTTCGGCGACCTGCGCGGAGGCTTTCACCGGGTGATAAACGAGCTCGAAATAGGCGTCCTGATATTCCTGCGGGATTTTCTTTTTGAGGGCTTCGGCGCGGTCGACGAGCTTCAGCCAGGCATCGACGACATCGTCAGCCTCGCGGTCATTGACCACGCTGAACGTGTTGGCGTCGAGGATCTCGGGCTTGCGCCAGCCGTTGTACTTCGCATACTTCGACACGATGTCGGCGATCTCCTCGGCGTGCTCGTCGCCGAACTGTTCCTTCGCCCAGTTGACCATGTATTCGCCGATCTTGTCCTGCGGGATGGCATCCGGGTCATACGCGAACTTCAGGACGAAGTCGATCGGAATCTCCATCGGCTTCAGGTCGCCGGTGTTCAGGATCCAAAGGCGGTCGGCGCCCCAGCGGTAGGTCAGGTTCAGCTGTTCCCAGAGTTTCGGGACCGGGCTGACGTTCAGCCAGCGGTAGCTGTGAGGGCCGCCGACGTAGTCGACGTGGTAATACATGCCGGCGCCGCCGGAACGCTTGCGCTCTTCCGGGGTGGGCAGACGGCGCACGTTGCCCCAGTTGTCGTCGCACCAGAGGATGGTAACGTCGTCGGGGACGCGCATGCCGCTGTCGTAGTAATCCTGAACTTCCTTGTAGATCGCCCACATCTGCGGGACTTCGGAAGCGGGCTTGCCGTAAGCCTCTTCGATCAGCGTGCGCTGGTCGTTGATGACGTTCGTCAGGATCTTGATGTTGTCTTCCATTTTGGAGCCGCGGCCGCCCATGGGTTCGTCGCCGTCGCCGCGCATGCCGATGGTCACCAGGTTGTCGTACTTGGCGTTGCGGGTGATGCCTTCTTTCCAGAACGAATAGAGGTTATCCTTGTTCGTGTTGTAATTCCACGCGCCGAGGCGGTTGCCGCGGTTGCGCTTCGTCCATTCCTCCTGGTTGCGCATCATGGGCTCGTGGTGGCTGGTGCCCATCACGATGCCGTATTCGTCGGCCAGACGCGGGTTGTCCTCGTCGTCCTCGTTGAACGCCTTGCCCCACATCGCGGGCCACATGTAGTTGCCCTTGAGACGCAGAATGAGTTCGAACATGTGGACGTACATCTTGGAGTTGATGCCGCCGAACTTCTCCCGCGACCACGGACCGAACGCCGGTTCCTCGTCGTTGATGAAGATGCCGCGGTATTTCACCTTCGGCGGTCCCTGCAGGAACGCACCGGGAACGATGAAGAGAGAGTCGTGCTTCTTCGCCGGGACGTCGGCCCACCAGTACCACGGGGAGACGCCGATCTTCTCGGAGATGTCGTAGATGCCGAAGATGGTGCCGCGCTTGTCGCTGCCGGCGACCACCAGACAGCCGTCCACGGTCTGGATCAGGAAGGATTCCCACTGGCCTTTGATCTTCGACACGTCGATCTTCTTATTGGCGATCAGGCTGTCGATGAACTTGCTTTTTCCGATCGTGCCGACGACCACGGAACCGCGTTCGATCGTGCCGGCGGTCGTGACGACGTCCGAAGCTTTGCCGGTCACTTTCCCGACATCGTCGCCGAGGTCTTTCGCGGCGCGGATCACGCCCGCCCAGTCGTTGGCATCGACCAGGATCTTCGCGGAAACACCGTCCTTCGCGAGCTGGAAGGCGCCGGGCGCGCTGTCAAACATCACGTAGGGAACGGCGGACGCGTTCATTTGGGACGGCTGCTGAGCTGAAACTTCGCGGGCGGCAGCCAATGCGAAGATGCAGCAGGCGGAAAACAGGATTCGTTTCAACATGTGAGTTTTCCTCATGTTAATGTTAAAATATGACGAGTGAGTTATCGGATTATCACATTATATAGCCATACTATAATTCATTTCCATCATTTTTCAACCCGGTTTCCGCGTTTCCGCACGCTTTTTCCGTCGTTTTTCGGGTTTCCTCCCGTTTCGGACCGCTTCGAGGTCCCAGCGCTGCTTGTCCCGCGTTAAATTTACGTTAATGCCGCCGGAAATCTTGACATCTCCGGTGGGCGGTTTATATTAGGGACTGTTTAGAGATTCAACTGAATAACAATAAAAAAGGACCCCGAAAAATGAAGAAAAACATCGTCCGGAACGCCAAGGCCGCCGCTTTCCTCGCCGCGGTGTTCGCCGTCTCCTGCGGCACCGAACCGGCCGCCGAACCTCTGTTCGAACCGACCATGGAATCGCTCGGGGCAAACTATCATACGCCCGAATGGTTCAAGGACGCCAAGTTCGGCATCTTCGCCCACTGGGGGCCGCAATGCCAGGCGGAATCCGGCGACTGGTACGCCCGGAACATGTACACATCGAACGACTGGCAGGGCAGGATCCACCGTCAGAAATACGGCGATCCGAAGGAGTTCGGGTTCAAGGACGTGATCCACGAGTGGAAAGCGGAGAAATGGGACCCCGAGGAGCTCGCTGGGCTCTTCAGGAACATGGGTGCGAAATACGTCGTTTCGCTGGCAAACCATCACGACAATTTTGACCTGTGGGACAGCAAATACCAGGAATGGAACTCCGTCCGACTCGGCCCCGGCCGCGACCTGGCGAAGGAATGGAAGAAAGCCGTACAGGGCGCGGGCATGCACTGGGGCGCCAGCATCCACGCCTCACATGCCTGGTGCTGGTACGAAACGTCCCGCCCTTACGACGGCCTGCTGAAGAAAGAGGACGGCGCAGGGACCTGGTGGGGCGAAATGGGGCTTGATCCGCAGGAGCTTTATGCGCAGGACCACGAGGCGTCCCCGGACAACCGCCATTGGGACTGGGACCCGAAACGCGTCGTGCCGCCCTCGCAGGAATACCGCGACAAGTTCATGAAGCGCCACAAACAGCTCATCGACGAGTATGAGCCGGAAATCCTGTACTATGACGACACCGTGGCGCCGTTCTACCCCACGTTCAACGACGGAATCGAGCTCACCGCCTACTATTACAACACTATGTTCCAAAAGAACGGCGGCAGGCAGGAAGTCGTGGCCTGCGGCAAGGTGCTGGACGAAAAACAGCGTCACGCCATGGTCTGGGACGTCGAACGCGGCGTGCCGGGCGGCATGGTGGCGCCCTACTGGCAGACGGACACCTGCATCGGCTCGTGGCATTACGACCGCGCCCTCTACGACCGCAACGGCTACAAGTCCGCCGACACGGTCATCCGCATGCTTATCGACATCGTCAGCAAGGGCGGCAACCTGCTCCTCAGCGTGCCCATCCGGGGCGACGGCACGGTCGACGAGAAAGAACGCGCCGTCTGCGCCGCGATCGGCAACTGGATGTGGGTCAACGGCGAGGGCATCTACGGCACCCGCACGTGGAAGAAATTCGGTGCCGGACCTCAGGCCGAGGCCCCCGGCGAACGCCTCAACGCCCAGGGATTCAACGAAGGCCGCGGGAAGCCCGCCACCGCCGATGACTTACGGTTCACCACGAAGGACGGTAACCTCTACGTTTTCACGCTCGCCATCCCCTCCCCCGGCGCGGATGTGACCGTGAAAGACCTTGATTCGCCGGTGAGGAAGGTCACACTCCTCGGCTCTCCGAAAGAAGTCCAGTGGACAGCCGACGGCTCCACGCTCGTGATCACCGCCCCGGAGGCCGACCCGGACCTCAGGATCGCGCTCTGCTTCAAAATCGAATTCGAGCTGTAAGCGCCGCCCATGAAAAGAAGATGCGCCGCGGAGACCTTCAGACCTCCGCGGCGCGTTTGTTTATTTCAATTATCCCCTGCCCTGCTCAGAGCGAGGCGAGGATCCCGTTCGTACGGGTGGATTCCGTCTCGAATACGGATTCCGAGGTGTTTCCAAGGAAGGCACCGGCCGCGGCGAGTTCATCGAAGCGCGCGGTCCCGTCGTCGCCGTAGTGGACCGTCAGGTCTGCGAAAGCCACACCTTTGACGGTGACGGTGGACGTCCCGGCGGCATTCGAGAACACCACGCCGCCGTCCTTTTCCACGTTCGAAATCTGGCTTTCGGCTTCGAAGAACCACAGTTCGACCGTGCCGCCCGCCGCCTGGGAAACGATATCCGCTCCCCAGTTTTCGCCGAAGGTGAAAATGTCTTTTCCGCCGCCGCCCTGGAGCACGTCGTCACCCGAGCCGCCCGCGATCAGGTCGTCGCCGGTCCCGCCGGAAATCAGGTCGTCGCCGGCGTCGCCGAAGAGGCTGTTCCCGCCGGAAGCGCCCCAGAGTACGTCGTTGCCCGAGCCGCCGCGGACGGTCATGCCCGCGAGTTCGGCGGTATAACGGTTGCTGGTCATATCCACGATATCATCGCCAGCGCCGGAACGGACCTCGCGGATGAGGCTGACGCGTGCGGCTTCGCCGAATTGGGAGTAGATGTCGTCCATGAAGAGCGCATCGCCGTTTGCCGTGTCGGAGAGATACAGGATGTTCGCGTCGGAAGCAGAACCGGAGAACGTGTCGCGGATGCGGTTCTTGCCCGCGATGACCGAGGTCTCGCCGGTCACGGTGTTCTTCGCCTGATACGCCGAACTCCAGATGTCGTTCGCGTCGACGGATGCGAAGAAGACGTCCGCCCGGCCGTTGCCGTTGGATGCGACCTGGCGCGGCGCAGATTCGGAGGCCGTCCACGCAGCGGCCGCCGCCGTGAACGAACTGTCCTTTTCCGCCGCCCGGCAGGAGAATGATCCGGCTCTGCCGACAACATCGAACGCCGTGCCCGCCGTTGCGACGCGGATCGCATTTTCGAACGAATCGCCCGCCGCGATTTCGACCCAGTATCCGCCGGCGTATTCACCGTCTGCCCAGCCCACGATCGAACCGTCATTCGACACGACGGGGACGAGTTTTTCCATCGTTTCCTGCCGGACCGTGAGGACGCCTTTGCTTTCAACCAGACGCAGCGCCTTGCCGCCGGAGATCAACGCCAGGTCGTTCCCGATCACGCCGCCGTTCAGCGTGAAGGCGTCGGAAGCGGCGGTGCCGTCGAAACTGACCGACAGGCTGCCGGAGAAATTGCCCGCGGAAGAGGCGAACAGTGCACCTTCCGCAACGTCGCCCGAAGCAAGTTTCAGCAGATAGGAACCCGTTCCGCCGAACTGGCCGAGATCGCTGATCAGGGCATCGGTCCCGGCTGAAATGCTGAACGTGACCTTGCCATTGTTGACGATCCCTGCCCCGATCGTATTTGCTCCGTAGAACGTCAGCATGCCGCTGTTATAAACGGTATCGGTCGAGGTGGAAAACGTCACATTTTCCAGATTCATACTGCCGCCGTTCCAGATCGCGCCGCCCTCCGCGGCCGTGTTGCCGTCGAACTTGCAGCCGTTGACCGTAACGGTCCCGGTGGAAGTCGCGGGGTTCCAGATCGCGCCGCCCTGAGGGGTGATCGCCTCCCCGGCTTCCCCGGATCCTTCGGGCAGAGCCGCGCTGTTGCCGTTGAACGTGCAGCCGTAGATCAGGAGCGGAGATGCCGCATACGAATGCGAGATGGCGCCGCCGTAGAGGGCGATATTGGAAACGAACGTTGCGCCGGAGATCGAGGTCTTCTTGTCCCACGAATCCCACACGGCGATGGCGCCGCCGTCGTTGCCGGACGTATTCGAAGTGAACGTACCGCCGTTCACGGTCATGACGCCGTAGCAGCGGCAGATCGCCCCGCCGCCGTAGGATGCCGTGTTTCCGGTGAAATCCGTGCCGGTGATGACGGTCGCGTCCGCCGTGCCGGTCTGGATGTAGATGCCGCCGCCATACGTCGCCGCGTTGTCGGTGAATGTCGCACCCGTGACCGTGAGGTCGGCGGTGTTGTCGGAGCCCCAGGGCTGGATGAACGTGGCAATGGCACCGCCCTGGACCGCGCTGTTTTCGGCAAAGACGTCCCCGGTCACGGTCAGGCTGCCGGAATTCGTGTTGGCGATGGCGCCGCCGAAGGACGTGTAGCTGTACGGATCGGGATCATTGACCTTGTTTCCCGTGAATTCGGAATCGGAAACGCTCAGCACGGCATAGTTGTAGATCGCGCCGCCCTGGTAATCCGCGGAGTTCCCGGAGAACGTGCTGCCGGAAACCGTCGTGTCGCTTGCAAGGCCTTCGTAGGTGTCGTTGTAGATCGCGCCGCCGCTGCGGGAAACGTTTTTCGAGAACGTGCTGCCGGAGATCGAGGCTGTCCCGCCGTTGTGGATCTCGATGGCGCCGCCGCCGGGAGCAAGTTTGTCGGTCGGTTCGCCCTCGGTCTTGTTGCCGGTGAAAACCGACCCGGTCACGGTCAGGGTGCCGGAGTTCTGCTGGATGGCACCGCCGAAATATGCCGAATTATCGCTGAACGTGCTGCCGGAGACGGTGTTCGTGGAGAACATCAGCGCCATGGCGCCGCCCGCCGCGCTGGTCTCTTTCGCCTTGTTTCCGGCGAACAGGCTGTCCTGTACCGACAGGATGCCGCCGTAGGTCTCGATCGCGCCGCCGTGTCCGGTATAACCGTTCAACGGGGCAACCTCGCATCCGGAGAACGTGGCCCCGGAAAGATGGATTTCGCCCTTCCCGTTCGACGCGGTCAGACAGATGCCCGCGCCGTACCAGCCCTTTGCATTTTCGCAAATGCCCGAGCCGGAATACAGGCCGCCGGTAATGTTGATGCCGCCGATCTTTCCGCCGACGTCCACAAACACGCTGCCGTCGTCGGACACGTTCGCGTTGAGCAGGGCGGCATCCTTGCCGACGAATGCGGTATCATAATCGGCATCCGACCGGGTGACGGTCACGGACCATTCCCCCGTGTCCGGGTCGCTGACCCAGTTTTCATTGACGTACGAGCCGATGGTCAGTCCGTACTCGAAATCGTATCCGTTGATCTCGGCCTGTTCCAGCTTGATCTCGTTGTTCAGGCTCAGATACACAACGCCGTCTTTGAATTTCGTTGTTACCATGTTGCGGTCCTTTCTTTTCTTGTGCCGGAACGCGAACAAGGCAGAAACTGCGGGCCATCCGTCCGTTTTCCGCAGCCAAGGCGGAAAAAAGACTGTCCGCGATACTTTCCCCGTCTTGTGTTTCGGGCACAATTCCGCCGCGGGCGGAGGGAACTTGAACGGAGCGGGGATCTGGCTCGCCGCACCATGCGGCTCACAGTTGCGCGACAGTCCGTGAATTGCACACGGTTCACCCGGTTTCCGTCCGGTTAATTGTTTTATGATATAATATATCATTCGAGTCATATTTTTCAATATGGAAAAGAGAAAAAGTCGGACGGAGAAACCGCGTGGATGTGGAACGGCGGAAAAACGCACAAAACATCGCCGCCGCAGTTGAAATCGCCCCCGGCCGCATTATATTATAATAAAAACTAAAACGTTTCCACAGCTTCGCCCCGGAGCAAAGCCAGAAAGGATTTCATATCATGCGTTCAGGAATCATTCACAAGGGACGTCGCGCCCTGACGCTGTTCGGCGCGGCCGCCGTGTTCGCCGGAGCCATGAACCAGGGATGCGTCACGGAGACCGCCTCCGATGCCGAAACCGAGATCACGCCCGTCGCGGCGTCCATGCAGGAGATCAAGACACTCGACTTCAAGCGGAAGAACGACACCGGCTACGCCCAGGTCACGCTCCCGCACACCATGAACGCCACGAACGGCACGGGCGTCATCCCGCTCGAACGCGGCGACGGCTACTACCGCTACATCCTCAATTTGAAGGAAGCCGACCTGGACAAGGACTACATCCTCCAGTTCGAGCAGGTCGGCCAGACTGCCGAAGTCTCCCTGGACGGCACGCTTCTGCACGTGAACAAATGCGGCTACACCCCGTTCGCAGTAAAGCTGGACGGTCTGAAGGCGGGGAAAAACGAGGTCGTGATCCATACGGACAACCGCATCAACAACAATATGATCCCGAACAGCGGCGACTTCAATTTCTGCAACGGGGTCTACGGGCGCGCCTACCTGCTCGAAGGCAACGTCTATTTCGACCCGCAGGTATACGGCATCGACCGCATGCACGTGATCCCGCTCTCCATCACGCAGGACGACGTGCGGTTCGGCATCGCGGCGTCCGTTTTCAGCAAAGGCTCCTCGGGCGAAGCGTCCGTCACCACGACGCTGAAGGACGCCGAAGGAGGCGTGGTCCTGACGCAGACCGCGCCGCTCGCCGTCGCGCCGGGCGGCAACGAGTTCTATCGCGAATACACGTTCGCCTCCCCGAACCTCTGGCAGGGCAAGGAGAACCCCTACCTCTACACGGTCGACGTTGAGCTCGCCATGGACGGCAGACAGCTCGACCGCATCAGCATCCCCTACGGCTTCCGCGACATCCGGCTGCCGTACAGCGCCAAGGACAATCTGCTGCGCCTGAACGGAAAGAAGGTCAGTCTCCGCGGCGTCTCCTACCATCAGGACGCCCCGGGCGTCGCTGTCGCCATGACCGACGAGGACCGCAAACGCGACCAGGAGATCATGCTCGAACTCGGTTTCAACTGGCTCCGCTGCGCGCATTATCCGCACAACGTGCGCGAATTCGCCGACTACGACCGCATCGGCATGATGTGCCAGACCGAAATCCCGTGGGTCAACGGCTTCACGAACACTCCCGAGTTCGAAAAGAACGTCATGCAGTTCACGCACGATATGATCAACAACCTCTACAATCACCCCTGCATCATCCTCTGGGGGCTCTCCAACGAGATCTTCTACTCCTGGAGCGGCGAGGAATGCGTCCGCGTCCATAACGACGCCTACACCCTCGCCCGCCGCCTCGACCCCTACCGCCCGGTCGGACACGTCGAGCGCGAACAGGAAGTCCGCAACGGCGCCAGCAACGGCCTCATCTCCGACTGGTTCGGCAACAACACCTATCCCGGCTGGTACTCCAAGACCACCTTCGAGAACACGAAGGACGGCGTGACCGACACCCAGGTCCTCGCCAAGTTCTACCTCCACGGCATCACCGAGTACGGCTACGGCGGAAACCCCTTCCAGCACAACTCCGACTTCATGACGCTCCACCCGAAGGACAAGACCAACAAGACCGGCACCAGCAACGACACCGGCGGCTGGCTCCACCCCGAGGAATATCAGACGCTCGGCCACATCTATTCCTGGAACAAGATCGCGGGCACACCCGAAGGACAGCGCATGACCTTCACCTCCCTCTGGATCCTCTTCGACTTCGCAGTCGGCAGCCGCAACGAGGGCGACACGCCCGGCATCAACGACAAGGGACTCGTGACCCGCGACCGCAAGACCAGGAAGGATGCGTTCTATTTCTACAAGTGCATCTGGAACCCGGAAAGCGAGGTCCACATGATGTCCACCCGCTGGAAGGAACGCGACACGAACGACATCGCCATCACCGTGTTCTCCAACGGCGACAAGGTCGAACTCTACCACAACAAGAGGCTGGTTCAGGTCCTCGAAACGCCCTCAGACCCGATCAACAAGGTCGTCTGGAAGTTCGACCCCGTGCAATTCTCCCGGGATGCACACGAGGGCACGCCGGATACCTTCAAAGCCGTCGGCTACCGCAACGGCAGGATCATCGGCCAGCATTCGGGCAACTTCACCACCACCGCGAAATAATTCCGGCCGGGGGAGCCGTGCTGTGCTCATTTCAGGCGCCCCCTGACCGATCAAACCATAAAGGTCCCATCATGAAGATCTTAGTCACCGGCGGAGCCGGATACATCGGAAGCCATACCTGCGTCGAACTCCTCAACAAGGGCATGGACGTTGTCGTCATCGACAACCTCGACAACTCTAACGCCGAATCTCTGGACCGCGTCGAAAAGATCACCGGAAAAAAGGTCGCCTTCTATCAGGCCGACGTCCGCGATCACGCCGCGCTCGAACGCATCTTCACCGAGCACAGGATCGACTGCACCATCCATTTCGCCGGGCTGAAGGCCGTCGGAGAGTCCGTCGCGAAGCCGCTCGAATACTACGACAACAACCTGAACTCCACGATCACGCTCGCCGAGGCGCTCCGCAAGTTCAACTCGAAGAAGATCGTGTTCTCCTCCTCCGCCACGGTCTATTCCGGCACGAACACGATGCCGCTCTGCGAGGACAGCATCACAGGAAACTGCACCAACCCCTACGGCTGGACCAAGTACATGTCCGAACAGATTCTCCGCGACCTCGCCAAGGCCGATCCCGAGTTCACCGTGGTCCTGCTCCGCTACTTCAACCCCGTCGGAGCGCACCCCAGCGGCCTCATCGGCGAAGACCCGCGCGGCATCCCGAACAACCTCATGCCGTTCATCTCCCAGGTCGCCGTCGGACGACGCGACCACCTGAACGTCTTCGGCAGCGACTACGACACCCCGGACGGGACGGGCGTGCGCGACTACATCCACGTGGTCGACCTCGCGCACGGACACGTCGCCGCCATCGACTTCATGCAGGACGCGAAGGGTGAACATGTGTTCAACCTCGGCACCGGTGTCGGCTACAGCGTGCTCGACATGGTAAAGGCGTTCGAAAAGGCAAATGGCGTCAAGATCCCCTACGAACTCGTCGACCGCCGTCCCGGCGACCTCGCCACCTGCTACTCCACTCCCGAAAAGAGCGAAAAGGTCCTCGGCTGGAAAGCGGAATTCGGGCTGGAGGACATGTGCCGTGACTCCTGGAACTGGCAAAAGAACAACCCCAACGGGTACAACAAGTAATCGCCTGTTCTTCCCTCGCGAACAGAAACCGGGCAGTTGCTGTAAGACCGGAACAACAGCATCGGTTGCCGGATAAAACCGTTATTCCTCCATTGGCAGCTAAAGTTAAAGAAAAAGCTGTAACGCACTTGCATTTTTCAGATAACGCGTTAAATTAACAGCAATAACGCACAAAATCAACGAAACGATCTTACGTAAAGGATTCGGCCATGAAGAAACAGAAGACCACGCTCCGCGACATCGCAAAAGCCGCAAACGTCTCCATGATGAGCGTCTCCCGCGCGCTCCGCGGCGGGGTCGGCGTAAGCGGCGAACTCCGCACACGCATCACGCGCCTGGCCGAAGAACTTGGCTACGTGCCGAACCGCCTTTCCTACGAGCTGGGACAACAGAAAAATACGATGACAGTCGGCGTCGTGATCCCGCATTTCGGCAACTCGTTCTTCACCAGCATCCTGCAGCAGATCGAGTCCACGCTCTTCACGCACGGCTACCGCATCCTGCTCGCATGCAGCTTCAACAACCCGATCAAGGAGTTCCACGACATATCCGCCCTGCTGGAACGCCAGGTGGACGGCATCATCTGGGCGCCGGTCGTCTATGACGAGGGACGCCGAGCCGCCGAGCTCATCATGAAGCAGAATTGCCCGCTGGTCTTCATCGACCGCAAAATACCCGGCATCAACACCGATTCCGTTGTCGTAGACGACCGCCACGGCGCGCTGTCCGCCATGCGCCACCTGACCAGCATGGGGCTCCGCAAGATCGCGTACTTCGGCGCGCGGCTGGATTCCTACGTGACGCAGGAGCGCCGTTCCGGGTACCTGGCGGGGCTCCGCGAGGCGGGGATCGAGGTGCACGGCAACTGGATGTTCCGCACCGGCAACGACATGATCGCCGGGCAGAGCGCGGTAGCCCAGCTTCTGGAACAGAAGGAGCAGGTCGAGGCGATCTTCTGCTTCAACGACATGCTTGCGGTCGGCACGGAGCTTGAGCTCCTGAACCGCGGCATCCGCATCCCGGAGGACATCATGCTCGTCGGATTCGGCGGCGTCTTCGAAAGCGGCATCGTACGCGTCCCGATCACCAGCGTGCATCAGGACGAAAACGCGCTCGCGACGGCCGCGGCGGAGCTGCTCCTCACGCGCATGAACAACCCGACCATGAAGCTGCCCGCGGTGGAACGCGTGATCCCGACCAGCCTGATCGTGCGGGAATCGACCCAGCGGCGTCCGGAAGCGAAGTCCGCGCCGAAGCACAAGTCGCGCCAGAGTTAAGAGAACGTCCCGCAACGAAACGAAACGTTACGCAAGCGGCTTCTCCATCACGTAGTCGTCCATGTAGAAGCCGCCGCCGATGTCGTTTTTAACGGACTCGACGGTCACGAAACCGTTTTTGATGTAGACGGAGATCGCGCGTTCATTGTGTTTGTTCACGTTCAGCCGGAGCCATTCGAACCCGGCGGCGCGGCACATTTCCGCGGCGTAGTCCAGGAGCATCCGCCCGAACCCTCTGCCGTGGCATTTCGTGAGCAAGTAGACCTTGTGCAGTTTGGCTGTGCCGGGGTGGTCCGCACAGGCCGACCAGGAGACGTAGCCGGACGGCTCCCCGTCCACGAGGAGCGCGGCGAAATGATAACCTTCGCGCAGTTCGCGTTCCATGACCTCCGGCGCGTACATCATATTCATCATGTAGGGGATCTGCTCCGGGGGAAGGATGGGGGCAAACGTTTTCGGCCAGACCTCCGCGGCAATATCGCGGACGATCCGGAGGCTTTCGGGGGTATCGAGCGTCAAAAAAGACGTTTTCATTTTTTCTTCTGCGCCTTTCCGGCTTGTTTGAGCATGTCTTCGGCGAGTGCGGACGCGGATTCGCCGCCGCCGAGCATGCGGGCGATCTCCTTCACGCGTTCGGATGCATCGAGTCTGCGGATGCCGGACAGCGTGCGGTCGTCCACGACACGCTTCGCGACGCGGAAATGCGTGTCGGCGCAGACGGACACCTGCGCCAGGTGGGAAATGGAAATGACCTGCTTGCAGCGTCCGAGCAGGGCGAGCTCCTCGCCGACCCGGCACGCTGTCTCGCCGCCGATGTTCGCGTCGATCTCGTCGAAGACCAGGATCGGGATCTCGTCGACCGCCGCGAGCACGGTCTTCACGGCCAGCATCACGCGCGCCACCTCGCCGCTGCTGGCGACGTCCCGCAGAGGGATCATCGGCACGCCCGGATTGGCGGAAAAAAGGAACGTCACGGTGTCGGCGCCGAGCGGGCCTTCCTTCGCCTCGGAAAACTCCAGCTGATACGCGGCCTTCAGGAATCCGAGCTTGCGGGTCTCCTTCGAAAGAGCGTTTTCCAGCTTGCCGGCAGCTGCTTTTCGTTTTTCGCTGAGCCCGGCGGCGGCAGTCCGGTATTGCTCGAGCGCATCGGCCTCGCGTTTTTCGTATTCTCTGCGGCGGAGCTCGGCGTCGTCGAACGCTTCGACGCGTTCCCGGACGCGTTCCAGATGCGCCAGCACGTCGTCCAGCGAAGGCCCGTAACGGCGCTTCAAAGTCTGGAGCAGACGCATGCGCTCCTCCATCTCCTGGAATTCCTGTTCGTCCACCTCGACCTCGGACGCAAACGACGCCAGATCGGAGGAAAGCTCCTCCACGGCCTCCTTCGCGCCGTCCAGCGCGTTCAGGAACTCCTCCGCCTTCCCCGGCTCAATGCGCTCCAGTCCGCGGAGGATCCTCCGGCAGTCGGCGAAACGCTGGGAAATGCTGTCTTCGCCGTCGGTCAGGCCGCCGCACACCTGCGACGCCAGTTCGATCACGGTGCGGGAGTTCGCGGCCAGGTCGTGCCGGGCGGTCAGCTCGTCGTCCTCGCCGGAATGAACGTCCGCGCGTTCGATCTCCTCGCAGTCGCGGCGAAGCCGTGCGGCCTCTTCGGGCGACGGCAGGGACACGGCAAAGGCGTCCTTCTCCCGGCGGACGGAGACGAGTTCGTCCCAGCAACGGCTGACGTGGTCCAAATCGTTCTGAAGCCCGGCGAAACGGTCCAACACATCCAGCTGGTTTGCGGAATCGAGGATCGCGGCGTTTTCATTCGCGGCATGAACGTCCACCATGGCAGAAGCAATGGTCCTGAGCACGTTCAGATTGACCGCCGCCCCGTTCACGAAGTTGCGGGACGACGTGTGCGTGATGACGCGCCGGACGAGGATGCTGTCCGGTTCGTCCTCCTGGATGAGGGCGTTTTCCGCGAGGAAGGCGCGGAGTTTCGGCAGAGTCCCGGGTGCAAGCGTGAATCCGGCAGAGATCTCGCAATGGTCCGCCCCGGTGCGGATGGCGGACTTGTCGGCGCGGTTGCCGAGCAAAAGGCCGAGCGCCCCCATGATGACGGATTTGCCGGCGCCGGTTTCGCCGGTGATGACGTTGAACGACGGACCGAATTCGATTTCGGCCTCTTCCACGATGGCGAGGTTCTGTACGGAAAGCCAGTTAAGCATGATGAACAAAGGATGATGCGCCGGAACTACGGACAAAGAGGACACGAGTTGTCCCGGATTCCGCCGCTTCGGGTGCGGGTTGCATTTTTTACCAAAAAAAGATACGGCCTTTTCCGCAAAAATCAATTCCAAGACCGAAAAAAAGCGAAAAAAATACATCCGCGGCTTGAAAACGGCCAGGGATGACGCTAAATTTCATAATTGAGTTTGATTTTAACATCCCTTGCCGTGCAGCTTACCGGCCGTCCGGCATCCTCCGCGCAACCATGGAAACCTCGCTGGCAAAACAAGTCTACGACAAACTGCTGTCCGTCTACGGGCCCCAGAAATGTTTTCTGGAGCACATGACGCCGTTCCAGCTCCTCGTGGCGACGATCCTTTCCGCCCAATGCACCGACAAGCGCGTGAACATGGTCACACGGGAGCTTTTCAAACGCTGGCCGGACGCCGAATCGTTCGCGGCATGCGGCAGAGACGAACTTGAACAGGCCATTTTCACCTGCGGGTTCTATCGGGCGAAGGCGGCCCATATTCTGGACGCTGCAAAGGCCATCGTGGAGAAATTCCACGGCGAGATCCCCCGCACCATGGAAGGACTGCTCCAGCTCCCCGGCGTCGGCAGGAAGACCGCCAACGTGGTGCTGGGCGACGCACTGGGTCAACCCGGATTCCCTGTCGACACGCATGTGCGCCGTCTGGCCGGGCTCATCGGACTCTCGGATTCCGCCGATCCCGTGGTCATCGAATCCGACGTCTGCTCCGTCATGCCGCCCGAGACATGGGCGCAGTTCTCCCATCTGCTAATCGTCCACGGCCGCACCCGCTGCCCCGCGAACCGTCCGGACTGCCCCGGCTGCGAGCTCGGGCACCTCTGCCGCCATGCCAAGGGCGGAAAGACGGCAAAAGGCAGGAAGACCACGTCCGCACGCAAAACGGCATCCGCACGGAAGACTGCTGTCCGCAATGCGAAATCCCCGGCGAAATCCCCGGCGAAATCCGCCCGGAGATCCAAAACGAAACGATCCGCCCGCGCTTCGGGAGCCGAATCATGATCAAACAGCAGTTCAGGAAAATCAAGAAATTCCCAGACTGGCTCTACTGGCTCCCCGCGCATGTCATCCTGTGCTGGCGGAAGTGCATGAGGTTTGAGATCGTCGATCCGAACGGCCTGCTGGAACTTTACCGCCGCGAAACGGACCGCGTCTGCATCGTCAACATCTGGCACAACCGTCTGCTCATGCTCCCGCCGCTTTTCGAACTCCCCCTGCGGAAACGCACGGTCGCTGTCATCAGCGCCTCGCGGGACGGCCAGTACGTCGCGGATTTCGCCGCTCAGTTCGGAGCAAAGAGCATCCGCGGCTCCACGACGCGCCAGGGCGTGAAAGTCCTCCACGACGCCATCAAGACCATTCAAGGCGGCAGCATCGTCGTCTTCACGCCGGACGGACCCCGCGGTCCGCGCTACCACATGAGCAAGGGACCGATCCACATCGCCTCCCAGCTTGGCATCCCCGTCGTCGCGCTCGGCATCAACTATTCCTCCTACTGGAGTTTCCGGAGCTGGGACGGATTCCGCATTCCGAAGCCCTGGGCGAAACTCACGCTGATCATCGGCAACGAGCTCCACATCCCCGCGAACCTCTCGGTGGACGAACTCGAACACTGGCGCAAGGCAGCCGAAGACGAACTGAACCGGGCGTCCCTCGTGGAGCCCAAGGATTACCTATGAGTGAAAAAATCGCCATCATCTGCATCGGCGACGAGCTGCTGAAGGGCGCCGTCGTCAACACGAACCTTTCCTCCATCGGCGTCCGGCTGCTCTCGCTCGGCGTCGTCCCGGTCTCCTCCATCGAGGTCCCCGACCGCCGCGCCGACATCCTCGCCGCCCTGGAGTTTTCGCTCGCCCGCGCCGACATCGTCATCACCAGCGGCGGACTCGGACCGACCGCGGACGACGTGACCAAAGAATACATCGCAGAACGCTGCGGCATGCGGCTGGAAGAGGACGGCGCCGCCGCGCTCAACATCATGAAGCACTGGAAGATGCGGCACCAGAGCGAGGAAATCCCGCCGCGCGTCTTCAACCAGGCGCTCGTCCCGCACGGAGCCAAGGTCATCCCGAACGAGTGCGGCACAGCGCCCGGACTCATCGTCCGCACGCCGGAAACCGATGAATTCCCGGGGCGCACGATCATCATGCTGCCGGGACCGCCCAACGAGCTTTGCCCCATGATGGACGCTTCCGTCGTGCCGTTCCTGAAGAAGACCCTCAAGCACTTTACCTTCACGCATGAATTCCATGTCGCCGGGCTCGGCGAAAACATCGTCGAGGAGCGCATGCTCCCCGTCATCGCCCGGTTCCATTCGCGGCTTTCGGTCGCCTACTGCGCCACCGCGCAGTTCGTCCGGCTGTTCCTTACGTCGGACTCGCCGGAAGTCATGGACGAAGCACTCCAGTCCGTGCGGGAGATCTTTGCCGACGAGCTCCTTTCCGACGATGCCGACTCGCTTTCCCACGAAATTCTGCAGCTGCTCGGCGAACGGGACGAAACGCTCGCCCTGGCCGAATCCTGCACGGGCGGACTCGCGGCCAAGCTCCTGACCGACATCCCCGGCTCGTCCCATGTCTTCATGGGCGGGGCCGTGACGTACAGCGACGCGTCCAAGACATCCATCCTCGGCGTTCCCCCCGACATCATCCGCAAGCACGGCGCGGTCAGCCGGGAAACCGCGCGCGCCATGCTCGACGGCCTCGCGAAGGCCATTCCTTCGGATGCAGCCATCGCGCTTACGGGGGTCGCCGGACCCGGTGGCGCCACTGTCGGCAAGCCGGTCGGGCTGGTCTACGCCGCCATCCGCTACCGGGACAAATCCGAAGTCTTCGAACTGCGTCTCCGCCGCACGCGCGAGCAGATTCGGGAACGCGCCGTCGCAGGTTCTTTCTTCCGGCTCCGGTCCATGATCCTCTCGCCCGGGGACGAAGCATAATGCCTTCACCGCACCTGAATTCCCGTTGGTCCCGAAATACTCTATATTCTAAGCTGTTTTTTTGGAAAAAAAGACTGCTTCCGCTTGACAACGCGTGAATGCAGGATTATATTACTGGAAAATCCATATCTTTTTATCACAACATAACCCATTCTCAAGGTGAAAAATGGCTGAAGTCATTCTTACAAACGTCTGCAAGACCTACGAAGGCGGCGTCAAGGCCGTCAACAGCGTCTCCATCGACATCCACGATAAGGAGTTCATGGTCCTCGTCGGCCCCTCCGGGTGCGGCAAGTCCACCACGCTCCGCATGATCGCCGGCCTCGAAGAGATCACCGACGGCGAGATCAAGATCGGCGAACGCGTCGTGAACGATGTCCCGCCCAAAGATCGTGACATCGCCATGGTGTTCCAGAACTACGCCCTCTATCCGCATATGACGGTTTATGAAAACCTCGCGTTCGGCCTCAAGCTCCGCAAGTTCTCCAAGGATGAGATCGACAAGCGCGTGAAGGAAGCCGCGGACATCCTCGGCATCGGCGATTATCTCCAGCGCAAGCCGAAAGCGCTCTCCGGCGGCCAGCGCCAGCGCGTCGCTGTCGGCCGTGCGATCGTCCGCAAGCCCGCCGTCTTCCTCTTCGACGAACCGCTCTCCAACCTCGACGCAAAGATGCGCGTCCAGATGCGCGCCGAGATCAACCGTCTCCACACCCGCCTCGGCACCACCATGATCTACGTCACGCACGACCAGATCGAGGCCATGACCATGGGCGACCGCATCTGCGTCATGAAGGACGGCGTCGTCCAGCAGATCGACACCCCGCTGAACATCTACGACAAGCCGGCCAACACCTTTGTCGCCGGATTCATCGGCACCCCGCCCATGAACATCTTCAAGGGCACGCTCGTTTCCGAAAACGGCAAGCTCGTCTTCAAGGCCGGAAGCACCATCTCCATCGCTCTCCCCGCCGACTGGAGCAAAGCCATTGAATCCTATGTCGGCAAGGAAATCCTCTTCGGCATCCGTCCCGAGGATATCGGTTCCGAACGCGCCACGAACGACGCCTCCGCCCCGGTTCTCACCGCCAAGGTCGACGTCCGCGAACCCATGGGCGCCGAGATCTATCTCCACCTCGACACCGGCGTCGATGCGCCCTGCATCGCCCGCGTCGAACCCCATCTCGACGCCAAGGTCGGCGACACCATCACGCTTAAGCTCGCCATGGTCGGCGCGCACATGTTCGACCCCGCGACCACGGACCGCATCATCTGATCCGGCTCGTTTTTCCGCAAAGATCACGGGCAGGGCTTCCTTTCGGAGCCCTGCCCTTCTTGTTTTTGAAAAAGAGAGGATTATTCCGGGGCTTTCGATTCAACTATGAGCGGTCGCATATATACCACGCGCATGGGGTCCCCGCACTATGCCGGACAATCCCCGGAACGAAGCAGACTCCTGCGCCCGGGGATCAAGGCGGCTGCGCCTTCCTTTTTTATTGAGACGGAGGGAAAAAAGCCTCAGACCCCCAGACGTTTCAGGTTTTTCTGCGCGTCCTTATTCTTCTTTTCTACAGCGGCACGATACAGTTTTATGGCTTTCGCACGATCCTTCTTGACACCATACCCCATCTCATAACAAAATCCCAGATTGTTCAGAGCCTGATCATGCCCCTGGTCCGCGGCTTTCTGATACCATTTTACAGCTTCCTGGTAATTCTTCTTGACGCCCCATCCCTTCTCATAACACAGCCCCAGATTGCACTGCCCCGGAGCAGCCCCCTGCGCCGCAGACTTCTGAAACAATCGTACGGCTTCCGCATCGTCCGTTTTGACGCCCTGACCGTAGAGATAACAAATGCCAAGGTTAGATTGAGCTGTTGCGTCCTCTTGTTCTGCCGCTTTCCGATACCATTTTACGGCTTCCGTCATATTCTTCTCGGTATTTTTTCCCTCACTAATCATGGAATAAAACACACCAAGATTGTTCTGATCCGCCGGATCGCCTTTTTCCGCCAACTTGAGCCACCATTTCTCCGCTTCGTCCAGATTTTTCTTGACGTAAAGGCCTTGCTCATAAAAATGAGCAAGATCTCGTTGAGCCTCGATATATCCTCGTTCCGCCGATTTGCGGTACCAGTTCATTGCTTCGGTTGTATTTTTTGGGACACCAAAACCGGAAAGGTAATAACCGGCTAATTCATATTGCGCCTTCGCGTGTCCCTGTTGTGCCGCCTTGAGCAACCATTTTGTTGATTCAACCAGCTTTTTTTCGTCAATTTTGTTCTTTTCTTCAAGTATCTTTTCATATTCGGAGAGATAATATTGACTAAGGCTGAATTGCGCCTCGGCATCACCTTGCTTTGCTTTTTCCAGGATTTTCGGATCCTGGGCGTTCAAAAGCGGCATTGCGGCATATGCAGCGAACAACAGAATAAAAACGATCATAAAACGGGCCATTTCCGGTCTCCTTCAGCTGAAATCAAGGGGCAATTACGTTTTTCTATAAATATAGCATCCGAAAGAACAAATGCAAGCGCAGAAAGACGAAGAATTTTCAGCTGTCATACGCTGAACAGCGGTGCGCCTGACTGGATGCAAAAACAAAAGCTCCCCGCTTCAGGGAGCATCCTCCACTGTCGCCGTCACGAAGAGCAGTGTAAGCATGTCCGGCTGGTACGCCGGGTTGCTGATACGCGCAGCCAGGACCGGTTTCCCGACTTCAAGATACAGCGCCTGCCGGAATGCCGTGGTATCGAGCATGGGCAGTTTCAGCAGACCGGAGAGGATCTCCGGCTCGGGCGGTTGCGGACGCGCGTAGCGGTTCTGCACGGGATCCGGCATCTCCGGTTCGCCGTAGTACGAATAACCGTAATTGCGCCAGCCGGTCTGGGACGTCTTTTCGAAGCGGTAGTCCAGGCGGATGGTCTGCCCGTTGTTGAAGATGCGGGCGGACGCAAGCAGCTCGGTACCGGTCCAGATGACATCGCTGTCAAGCGGAATGGCGGGGATGCCGGGATCCTGAGAAGGAAGCCATTTCAGCGGGACAAATTGCGTCTTGGTATTGAGCTGGATAGAGACGGGCTCCTGCGCGGGAATCAGCCGGAACGACGGACTGTAAAGGTCGCGCAGCTGCGTGCTGGTGGAAAGTTTGGAAAGGAGCGTGTCTGCCGGAACGACGGGGCAGCCGTCGGTGCCGCCTGCGACGCAGAGGTCGTTCCATTTTGCGCGGACGATCTGGAAATCCAGCTTCACGAGTTTGTTTTCACTTTCGGGGGCGGGCACGAGCCGCTCCGGCATCGGCATCGCCTGCGTGAAAAACACGTGCAGAGTCCAGGCGTTGCTGGTCTGCGACATCGCCACGATCATCGGCTTCCCTTTCGTCGCGGTCAGCGGGCTGGAGAAGGAGTTGTCGTCGAAAACTGGCGCCTGCGCTGTGCCCCAGTCGCCGTAGTCGGTGTTCGTGAAACCGCTCAGTTTCCGCATGGACGACTCCATCGAGAAAATGCGCGGGGGGCGGATATCGAGGTAAAAGTCGTTTCCGATGGACGTGGAATCGCCGAAGAACGGCAGGATGCTCGCCAGGTTATTGCAGGAATTATTGAAGTTGCCCGGTCCGTATTCCTCCTCATCTTCATCGTAGTCCTCGTCGTCTTCGTCATCTACGTCCGCATCGGCGTCCTCGTCATCTTCCCAGTCTTCCTCGTCCATGTCAGGGGGCGGGATCTCACCGTCGTCCCCATCATAGTTTCCATTCCCGCCGTCGTTCGGCAGGATATAGAAGGTCGGGAAAAACTCGGAACGCGTCATCCGGAACTCGACGGGTGTGCTGGCGGCGGAGTACCCTGCGGAATAGCCGATCACGCGGTATCCGCCGGCCTTGTAAATCGCGGGCAGGAGCTCGTCAGTGGGCGGGGAATCCTTCGGAAGCCCCATGGATTCAGCTGCTGTGGCCAGAGTCTTCTTAGGCACAGTAATGACCTGGTACTCGAAATACTGCTGCGAGTCGGGACCATTCGACAGGGTGGTCGGAGCGTTTTCCTTCACAGCAGGGGTATTTTCCTTCACAGCGGAGGCGTTTTCCTTTGCTGCGGGGGCGTTTTCTTTCACAACGGCAGTACTATCCTTCGCGGGCGCGGCATCGGTCTGCCCCATGACGGGCACGAAAAGGGCGCACAGGAGCAGTGCGGCTACAGTAACAATCAGCTGAACGGTGTATTTCATGAAAACTGCCTTTCCGACCCCCGCCCCAACTGACCGCAGGTGAGAATCACGGTTATTGAAAACGTTCCGCACATGAAGGGACCATGAGCTTTCGGAACAATCGAAACGAGCCGCCGGACTTGCGTTTGTCGACCCCGCTGCCGCGGCTTTAATTCAAAAAGTTATCACCGTTTTTTCAAAAAGTCAAACGTATAATGTGAAAAAACGCAAAAAAATGAAAGCCGGCGAATTCAAGTTCGTCGGCTTCCACGGTAAAACGCAAATCCGGATGATCCGGCTTTATTTTGTCTTGGGGGGCTTCGCCTCTTTCACGACGAGCAGGACAGGATACTTTGCCTCGGTTTCGGGCACGCTGTACATCGTGCCGGTGAGGGTCAGCGGGGAATCGGTCATGGCGAAATCATCGGGCAGCGCCACGGCAATGGCTTCGCCTTCGTTCTTACCGTAGGCGGTCGCGAGAACGTGCTTCCTACCGCTGAACATGAGGTCCATTCCGGCCTCAATGGTACGTCCCGTAATCAGGGACTGATCGGGAATGGAGGCGCTGTTTTCATCGTACGCACGGACACCGGCGACATCGAATGTGACGAGCTTGTTGACGAAATTACGGCCGGCAGCCTTGTCAACCTTCTCGAAGTTCAGGTCGGCGGGACGGTCCGCCATGAGCGGGTTCAGGGCCAGGATGGTGCCGACGACGATCACACCGGAAAGGAGCGTGGCGGGCAGGCCGACCGCAAGCCATTTCATGAAGGTAACATGCGAAGCGGACGGGCGCTTCTCCAGCATACCAAGCGCCACGATGTTCGCCGTGCTGCCGATCATGGTGATGTTGCCGCCGAAGCATGCGCCGAAGAGCAGCGCCCACCACAGCGGGAAGTCCTTCACGCTCTGGGAGAGCTGTTCGATCACGGGGCAGAACGCCGCAACGAAGATCACATTGTCGACGAATGCGGACCCGACTGCGGAAGTAAAGAAGATGAACGGAACAAGTTCATAGGGGCTGGTGCCGCAGACCTTGGAGAAGCCGGTCGCCATTACCTTGTCGACCTCGGTGTATTCCAGCGTGCCGGCGACGGCGAAGAGCAGCATGAAGAAGATGAGCGTCCACCAGTCGACTTCGCGTTCGATGTAGTAGCGCGCGCGGTTCTGTTTGATGATCATCACGATGCCGGAGCAGATCAGCGGGGCGATGATAAGGACTGTGTTTTTCGGCAGGCCGAGCAGTTCCTCGGTCGGGTGGTGGGAGGCGATGGCGCACACGGTGCAGACCAGCAGGATCAGGCCGGGCTTGTACGGCACCTTCACGCGCGGAGCCAGCGAAAGCCCCTGCGCGAGGCGGTTCTGAAGGCTTTCGTCGAACTTCTTCAGCTCCTTGCGGAAGATGAAGAGAAGCAGCGCGATTACTGCGAACAGCGAGACGAGCATGATCGGGAACGACCACATCATAAAATCACCGAACGTGAGGCCGCCCTTCGTGCCGATGTAGATGCCGACCGGGTTGCCCATCATGGTGCCCGAGCTGCCGATGTTCGTGGCAAGCACGGCGATCAGGATGTACGGGGTCGGGTTCAGTTTCAGGCGGTCGCACACCTGGAAGATCAGGGTGGAAATGAAGATGATGGACGTGACTTCGTCCACGGCGCATGCGAGCAGCGCGGACGCCACGCTCGTGACCGTGATGAACTTCATGCCGGACAGGTTCGGCATTTCGACGATCAGCTGGACGATCCACGTGAAAAAGCCGAGATCGCGCAGGGCTCCCACGATGACCATCATGCCGACCAGGAAGAGGATGACCTCAAGCGAGGACGACTGGACAAAGTGCGGGATATCAAGCGAACCGGTGAAGATCAGGACCGACAGCCCGAGAAACGCCAGGGCCAGACGGAACTTCCAGAAGAACAGCGTGCCCATGATGAGCCCGATGAAGACGGCGCAGGCCACGGCCTGATGCGACTCAAGCGCATGGGAGAAGAAGCCGCCGAGGCCGACGGTCAGACTGACGGCAAGCAGGATCAGGAAACGTGAAACGAAATATTTGACGGAAATGGAGGAGGATTCTTCCGACATGATATGGAAACCTTTCTGTTATGTCTCGTGTTCGTTGCGTCCGCGCTTATTCCCAGAAGAACTTCGCACAGAACTCCCGCAGGGAAACCAGTCCGGCCAGGCGGCCGTTCTTGTCCGTGATGATCAGCTGCGACTGCTTCTGTGCCAGGAAGAGCTTGGCCAGCTGGATCGCCGGGACGTCTTCCGAAACCGGCTCGCCGAGCTCCTGCATGATGTCGGAGACGCGCGTGTCGCTGGCGCTTTTCAGCAGGTCGACGAACGGCTGGAAGCGGTAGATCGGGGAAAGGTTCTCCATCCACAGGAGGTGTTCGGGCAGGCAGTAGGTCAGGATGTCCTTCAGGGACGCCACGCCGCGCAGGTCGCCCACGGAATCGACCACGGGGAGCGAATAGCTCTGCGTAGTGGCGAAGATGTCGATGGCCTCGCGGATGGTGTCGGTCTCGTGAAGCGGCTTGAAGTCGGTCCGCATCACGTCCTTCGCCAGCAGATATTCCGGCATCTTGGTCTTTCCGGTGGCGAAAAACGCCATCACGTCCGCCGGGGTCTTCAGTTCGGCGACCCGGTGGATGGTGCCGGGGTTGCGGAACGATTTCGCAAGCATGGACATGACCTGGAGATGCAGGTTCGGATCTTCGAGGGGACTCAGGATGATGACGATCACGTTCACGGTCGAACCGGGTCCGCCGTATGCGATGCCGTGCGGGCTGCACGCGATGGCGATCATCGGTTTTTCGAGCTTAGGGAGACGTGCATGCGGCACGGCCAGGCCTGGGGCGACGATGCACGGAAACACTTTTTCACGCTTTTCGATTTCGGCACGGGCCTCTTCCATGTCGAGCTGGGGGAAATGACGCTTGAGCAGGTCCAGCAGCAGGTTCGTGACTTTCGCGCCGTCGGATTCCGTCACGCCGCAGGCGATATTGTTCGCAAATAAGAAGTCCGAAAACTCGTTTTTCGTTTCACTCATGGCGGGGATAACCTCCTGGGTCGTTCCATGTGATAAAAAAAATATGAAATCTTATACAAATAGCACAGAATCTAAAAATTACAAGTCAGGAAGAGGTTTTTCCCGCGACTTTTTCATCGCCGGGCGAACGTCGCGCAAAAACTTTCAGGTTTTTTTCAGTTTTTTCAGCTTCGCCCGCTTGAAAAACATGTTGAAATGCAGTATATTAAATGATTGTCTTATTTCCAAAAAACACTTGCATTTGGAGTTCACGCTCTTATGATCACGAAAAAGAATCTCGTCCTGCTCGGCCCCCCCGGCGCGGGCAAAGGCACCCTCTCCGATCCGCTGATGGCGCAGGAGAAGCTCGCCCATATTTCCACCGGTGAAATCCTCCGCGGCGAAGTCGCCGCCGGGACCGAACTCGGCAAGCAGGCGGAAGCCTGCATGAAGTCCGGCAAACTCGTTCCCGACCAGGTCGTCGCCGACATGGTCGCCGCCCGCCTCGCCACACCCGAATGCGCCAACGGATTCATCCTCGACGGCTTCCCGCGTACCGTCGCACAGGCCGAACTGCTTGAGGAAGCCATGCTCCGCATCGGCATGAAACTCGACGCCGTGATCCTCTTCGAGGCGCCCGAAGATCTCCTGCTCCAGCGCCTCACCGCGCGCCTCACCTGCAAAAAGTGCGGCGTTGCGTTCAACAAGCTTTTTGCGCCTCCCAAACAGGAAGGCATCTGCGACCGCTGCGGCGGCGAGCTCATCCAGCGCGCCGACGATTCCCTCGAAACGGCGAAGAACCGCCTGAAGGTCTACCACGAGCAGACCGCGCCCCTCATCCAGTTCTACGAGGACAAAGGATGCCTCGCGCGCATTGACTCCTCCCTCCCCGTGAGCGAAGGTTTCGCCGCGCTGCTCGCTCTCCTGAAGTGATTTCCGGGGTTCCCGCATGCGTATGATGAAACGACGCAACTACGTCATCCACACACCGGAGGAAATCGTCCGCATCCGCGAAGCGGCGCGCGTCACCGCGCTGGCCCGCGAAGAGATCGCCGCGCTGGCGCATCCCGGCATGACGACGCTTGAGCTCGATGAACTCGCCGGAGCCGTGATCCGCGCGACCGGCGGCATTCCGACGTTCCTGAACTACAACGGCTTCCCGCGGAATATCTGCATTTCTGTCAACGACGTGGTCGTCCACGGCATCGCCAGCGAAAAATGCGTGCTGAAGGAAGGCGACATCGTCAGTGTGGACGTCGGCGTGACCCTGAACGGCGGCATCGGCGACACCGCGAAGACCGTGCTCATCGGGAACAAGCCGACCACGAAGGACATCGAACGTCTTCTCGCCGGAACGCAGGAAGCGCTCGAAGCCGGGATCGCCGCGGCAAAACCCGGCGGACGCGTTGGCGACATCTCCCGCGCCGTTGCGAAGGTCGCCGAACAGTACAAGCTCGGCATCGTCCGCGACCTCGTCGGACACGGCTGCGGCACGCGTCTCCACGAACCGCCCGAGGTGCCGAATTTCGTCACCACCAGCGAAGGCCCCGTCCTCGCGCCCGGCATGGTCCTCTGCATCGAACCGATGCTGAACCTCGGCACGGCGCGCGTCTACGTCGAGCCGGACCAGTGGACTGTTCGCACGGCCGACGGTCTGCCGTCCGCGCATTTTGAACACATGATACTCATCACAGAAAACCATACGGAGGTCTTAACCCGTGTCTAAAGACGTTGTCAAAGTCGAAGGCGTCGTCCGCGAACTGCTCCCCAACACCATGTTCCGGGTCGAACTTGAAAACAAGCATATGATCCTCGCCCACATCAGCGGCAAAATGCGGCTCCACTTCATCCGCATCCTTCCGGGAGACACGGTTACCCTTGAGATGTCCCCGTACGACCTGACAAAAGGAAGGATCGTCTTCCGCCAGAAATAACGTCTGCGGCCGGTTGCATCCCCATGCCCATCGCAAATCAGTCCGGGGTCCTGCCCCGGGCATCAACCTTTTTTTGTTCTACCATAAACCAAATAACGCCCGTTTTGGGGCAGAAAAGGAAAATCCAAAATGACGAAACGTGATCTCGTTGTCAAAATCTCCGCCGACACCGGTCTCATCCAGACCGAAGTCGCAAACATCGTTCAGAAGACCCTCGACTACATCGCCGACGAACTCGCGGCCGGCCGCGATATCGAACTGCGCAACTTCGGCGTCTTTGAAATCCGTGTCCGCAAAGGCCGCAAGGGCCGCAACCCCAAAGTGCCGCAGATCACTGTCCCGATCCCGGAGCGCAAGGTCGTCAAATTCCGCGCCGGCAAGGAACTCAAGGATCGCGTCGCCAGCCTCAAGATCGACTGATCCCGGAGCATCCGTCCCATGCCGAAAATTGCTCCGCCTCCAGGAGTGAGCGACATCTTCCCGGACGAAGCCGCCGCCTGGCTCCAGCTCGAAACCGCCGCCCGCAGGGTCTTCGGACTTTACGGGTTCGGTGAACTTCGCACCCCCATCTTCGAATTCACCGAGGTCTTCCAGCGTGGGCTCGGCGGCGAAACCGAAGTCGTCCAGAAGGAAATGTACACGTTCGAGGACCGCGGCGGCAGAAGCCTCACGCTCAGGCCGGAAGGCACCGCGGGCGTCATGCGCGCCCTCGCCGCAACAGACGCCGCCAACGGCGTCGAACACCGCGTGTTCTACATGGGCCCGATGTTCCGCGGGGAACGCCCCGCCGCGGGCCGCAAACGCCAGTTCCACCAGGTCGGCGTCGAAAACGTGGGCCGTCCGGCATCGCCCGGACTTGATGCGGAAGCCATCGCCATGCTCTGCCATTTCCTTGAGGAGATCGGCATCACGGGATTCAACCTCCTCATCAACACGCGCGGCGTGCCGTCCGACCGTCCCGCGGCCGAACAGGCTCTCGCGGATCATTTCCGCCCGCACCTCGCCGAAATGTGCGAGGACTGCCGGGCACGCATCGACCGCAACGTCTGGCGCATTCTGGACTGCAAGCAGGCATGCTGCCGCCCGTTTATCGAATCCGCGCCCGATCCGGCGCAGTTTTTCAGCGAGGAATCGCGCGCCTATTTCCAGAAAGTCTGCGATCTCCTCACGGAACAGGGCATCCCCTTCACGGTCGATCCGCGGCTCGTCCGCGGACTCGACTACTACGTCCACACGGTCTTCGAGCTCACGCACTCCGGTCTCGGCGCACAGAACGCCATCGCGGGCGGCGGCCGCTACGAGCTTCAGCTCCCCGGTCTCCGCACCCCGATCCCCGGCGTGGGATTCGCAGCGGGAATGGAACGGCTCCTGATCGTGCGCGACACGCTCGGCGTAACACCGCCCGCGGCGCCCGTGCCGAAACTCTATCTGGCTTCCCTCGGCGATGCCGCGCTCGCGTTCAACACGGCTTTCGCCGCGAAGCTCCGCCATGCGGGCATCTCGACCGCGATCGACTACGATGCGAAGAGCATGAAGTCCCAGATGCGCGCTGCCGACCGCATGAAGGCGGAATACACGCTCGTGATCGGCGATTCCGAACTCGATGCGCAGTCCGCCAAGCTCAAGCGAATGGCCGACGGAAGCGAGACTCCCGTGGCGCTTTCGCTCGAAGGCGTGCTTTCGGCGCTTGCAGCCGATGCAAAAACGGACTGACTACCCTTTTTCGTCAGCTCAGCCGCAGGATCCATCCTGCGGCTTTTTTTGTCCATGTTCGTCGGTGCAGCGGTGCCGGGAAGAGTGCGCCGCTCCCCTCCCCCTTCCGTCATTCCGTTCCGGAAGATGCTTCTGCTTCGTTTTTCGACTCCTGTTCGGACTCCAGACGGTCGATCTCTTCCGCGTCATCGTCCGTGAATGCGGACAGGATCATGTTCGGGAACAGGACAAGCAGATATTTCGCGTTGTCCGTGAAGAAATGCGAAATGGATTTCCCGTAGGACACCTTCGGGTCGAGGATGTTTCCGGTCAGGTAGAACGGCCAGTGGAAGAACGCGAACCGCGTGTTCGTTTCCAGATCGGCCTCGCCATCTCCGGCCAGATCGATCGTCCCGCGCGCGGTGTACTCTTCCAGCAGCTCGCCCTCCAAGGAAAGCATCTTCAGGTCCACGGTCCCGCGCCGCAGGGACATTTCCAGCGTGCCGCTGTTGAATTCCATGGGGGCCTCGCCCGAGATCATATCCATGACGGCACCCGCGGTCGCCAGGCGCAACGCCCGCCGGACCATCTCTCCGGGCACATAGTCGATGAGGCGCGGCACGCTGATCAGCGGAGTCAGGAGGATGTTCAGGAAGACGGAACGGTCCCGCAGGGAACTTTTGAGGGAAACGTCCTCAAGTTCGGCCTTGCAGTCCATCCTGAGATTTTTCGTCAGGGCCTCCGTCGTGAACCCCTCCCCGTGCACATCGGCCTGAAGCCGCTTGACGGAACCGTGCAGGCCGTGCGGAATCTCCGGGCTGTCGTCCGTGGCAAGGAATGCCATGAAGACCTTGTCGAACTTGATGTCCTTCAAATCCGCTTTAACGTCGAACGGCCAGGATCCGTCCTTCACATGGATTTCCGCGGATGCGTTTCCGAAGACGTCGCCTGTGAACTCCGCCTGCGGCACCAGGATCGCCGGATCGTCGCCGTCCTGAAGCGCCATCAGTCCGGAGACGGAAAAGACAAGGGCGTGGTTCCTGGAATAGACGCCGTGCAGATCCAGCTCGACCGTCTTGTCGAAAAGCGAAATGGCATTGGCCTCCATCTCCGGGTCGGTGTTGTGGTTGTACCGGAAATACGACACTGCGAACGGCAGGTCCAGCGAACTCGAAATGAATTTCGGCGGGTCATCCGCGCCGTGCCGGTACAGGTAGCGGCCCGAAACATGCTCCTCCCCTTCGGCGTCCGCCAGACGGATGTTCGCGTCCCCGAACAGCTCGTCGTCCGTCCAGAGCAGACCGCCGTCGATACGGCCCGAAAGTTCGGGGAAACGGTATTCGTCCGGGGCATCGGACTGAAGCCTGAGCCGATTGACTTTGAGGTCGCCGTCCCAGCTCATTTCCCGGAAATTACCGTCCGCCTTGAACTCAATCGCCCCGGCGGCGTCCAAATCTTCGAAATAGAAACTGCGCTGGACGCCGTATCCGATCAGGTACAGCACTTCCGGCCCGAACCGTACCTCCGGGAACTTCATCCGCACGCGGTTTCCATCCGCCAGATCGACCGTGCCGGACCCGCTGGCGAAAAGCGTCGGGCGGGCTTTCCGGTCCTGGATGTCCACGTTCACTTCAGGCAGGATCAGGAACTGTTTTTCACGATTGAGCAGGAAAGAACCGTTCGCACCGAGACGCGCCATCTCGCGCGGCTTTCCGTCGATCAGGACGGTCATGTCGGTCCCTACGAGCTTCCCCTCGCCCCCGATGACAACGCCGTCCATGCCGATTGAGATATCCAGTTCGGATGACAGGACGCCACCGACGGGGAGGATTTCGCTGTCGTTGTCCAGGAGCGGCCCCCAGAACGAGACGGGCAGCGAGGTCATCTTCAGCTTGAAGTCCACCGGACCGCGGGAAAAAGCACCGTCCTCCCACGCGAATTCGGTCCTGCTGTGCACCTCGATCTGGCCGTTCCCTCCGTCCATCACGGCGTCCACGCCGGAGAGAACGATCCGGGAGGATGACGGATCGTACCGGAAATCGGTCGAGGCGGAAGCGTTGAGGAACCGCATGACCGGCAGGTCGTCCCTGCCCGGGAAGAATTTGTATTCCAGCTGGCGCGCGAGGGAATCGCCAAGGCGGCTGATCTCCATCCGCCCGGAGAACGCGGTGTCGCTGCCGCCGGACGAATCCAGCACGGCGTGGAAATCGTTCCCTGCGTTCAGCTCCAGGGAGAATTCGAGCTGCCATCCCCGGTCGTCCGGCGCAAGCCGGAAATCGGCGTCCCCGACGGCATCAAGCTCCAGGTTCTTCCCGTCCGCACCGGTCAGGGAAAGGTGGGAAAGATGGGATTCCTTGTGAAGCTTGGCCGTCATGCCGACCAGATCGAAATCAAGCTCGGCTGAGGCGGCATGCTCCGCTTCGCGCAGATTCGCGTCATCCAGGAATTCGCACAGGTCGGCGACCTCCCGACTGCCAAAGGTCTTGATCATCCGGTACGGATAATAGCTCAGGCCGCCCTTGAGCGAGGCGGTCCGGATGTTGTATTCGCCGGTGAGCTGCGCGCGGCAGATGCTTTCGGCCCCGTCGTAAAACGACATGCCGCAGCGGGAAACATGGAACGAGCTGATCCGGTTGACCCCCTCGGTCTCGAACTCGGCGTCAATATCGAATTCGTTGTTCCCGGTCCCGCGGTTACGCACACATGCTCCCGTGCCGCCTCGCAGGCAGACTTTCTCCGGGTCGAGCTCAATATAATAATCCGCATTCAGTTCCCGTCCGGCAGCGTCGAACGGAAGAACGGGATCGAACGGAGTCAGATCGATCGGGGTCGCGGTCGAAAGCGACAGCTTCGCCGCCTGCGGGTCCAGAGTATACGTAGCGTCCTCATGCCGCACGAATTCGAACACGCCGGACGTCTCAAGGTCGATGCGGCCGCCGTCCTCCCGCTCCAGATACCCGGAAAGCGAATCCAGCGTTACGCCGCCGGACGCCAGATCGAAATCCACGTTGCAGTCCACTTCGGCCGTCACGCCCCCTGGAATGGTGTATCCCCGGCAGAAAAGGTCGGAACCGTGCGCATCGGACTCAAACCAGAGGCGGAGTTTCTCCCCCTCAAGTGCAAGCGTCCCGTAGACTTCCAGCAAAGCGTCATCCAGGCTCAGGTTCAGCGGCGTATACTCCCAACGGTCCGGGCTGGTCCATTGACCGCCGAATCGCACGGAGCCGGATTCCGGATCGTACTGTACGATCATGTCCGTGGACTCCAAAGCGGGAAATTCCAGGTGGGAATCCGGGAGGTCGACGACCAGCGGCGTGTTGCCGGCGGCCGAAACGATGACGCCGTCTTCCTGGTCACGGAGCAGATGCGACGCAGAAGATGCGTTCAGACGGAATCCGCATTCGATCGAACGCAGAGGCTCTCTCAGGCGGTATTTGAGGCCGCAAACCATCTGCGGATGCGTCAGGCGGCCATCCTCGAATACCGCGTCCAGGTCGGGAATCGACACCACGCTCTGCGCAGCCCCGGACCACCAGCAGACCTCCGCGTCAAGCAAAGTCAAGTCCGCCATCCGCACGACAAGGTCGGACGCCCTTTGCCAAATCGTACGGGAGAGCGTGCGGAATTCCTCTCCGGTCACGATATCGTCCTCGTCCGGGGCATCCTCGGACTCCGAAAAAACAATGGTCGCGCGGAACCCTTCGGCATGGACGTGCGAAACGTAAAGTTCCTTCAGCGCAACCCCGTCCAGTTTCACGCCGTCCAGCCTCATACCGCAGGACTTCGCCTCAAACCGGCCCGAAGGGGTGTTCACTCTCAGATCCGTCAGGAATATCTCGCGGTTCGAGATCGACACCATCACGCCGGGCTCACCATCGACCTCCACACCCGCATACCAGGCGCCGAGCGGCACGATCCAGAGGTCGATCGTGAGCAGGGCCGCAACACCAATGAACACGCCCAGAAACACAAGGACGCAGGCTGTCCGAAAAAGAACTTTCAGAAACCAGCGTGTTTTCGACTTCGTTTTCGGTCGTTTCGATTCAGTCATTGGGGAATATTAAAAGGCGGATGAGTTTTCCGTTCCTGACGGAATTTCAGGGGCCGCCTGTGATGAAGTGTTTCAATTAAGGAGATTCTATTAATTTACATCGGGCATTGTTTTTTTTCAACCTTCGGGGTTCAAAGAACGCCTTTTTTTCCGCTTTTTTCAGTCACCGGCTGTCCTTTCGCCCCGGAAATGGCGGGTTTCAGGAACGATTCCTCGCTTCCGTCGCTGAAAACAATCGGAGGAATAACAGTGTTAAAAACATTGACTTTAACGATAAGACATCCGGCCGCTCTGAATTTTTTACAAAAAAAAGATGCTTTCGATAGAGATAAATGGTTGATTTTTCGATAGTCAAGGTGTATATTAATTATTCAATTCTTAAAAAACATCCTTCACATAACCCGTAATCCTTAAAACTTTGTGAGGTATTGTCATGGCTACCAAGAAAACTGTCAAAAAAGAAACCGCCGCGAAAACCGCTCCCGTGAAAGCCGCTCCGAAGGCAGCGAAAGCCGTTGCAGCGAAAACCGTCAAGGCCGCCGCATTGAAGGCTGCGAAAGCCGCTCCTGTCAAGACCAACGATCCCGAAGAGAATATCAAACGTTTTGCCAAGACCCCGCTCGCGATGAACTTCGTGAAGGCCCACAACGGCGCGTGGAACCACACCGACTGGCTGAACTTCCTCCGCGAGCTCGAAGTCAAGGGCTACTTCCCGATCGACACCGACCGCGTCGGCCTGATCCTCGAAGACAAGAAAAAAGCGTTCAACGCCAAGTAATCCGGCTCTTTTCCCGTTCTCATGAGACTCCCCCGCATTGCCCTGACCATGGGCGATCCGGCGGGCATCGGCCCTGAAATCGCCGTCCGGCTTGCAAGCGCGGGCGCGCGCGGAAAAGTTTCCCCTTCCGAGCTTCTCCTGTACGGCGCGCCCGACGTCATCGAAGAGGCGGCACGGCGTTTTACGCCCGGCTTTTGCCCGCAGGTCGTCCCCTGCTCCGACCTCAAGTTTTCGCAGATGCGCCCAGGCAATCTGGACGCACGCTGCGGCCTTGCAGCGCTCGAATGCTTCCGCACGGCCACGCTCGACGCCATCGCGGGCAAGGTCGACGCCATCGTGACCAGCCCGATCAACAAGGCGGCGGTCAACCTGGCCGGCATCCCGTTCACCGGACATACGGAACTCCTGGCCTCACTCAGCGGGACCAAGGATTTCGTCATGATGCAGTCCGCCGGCGATCTGCGCGTCGTCTTCGTCACCACGCACATTCCGCTGGCTCAGGTGCCCTCCGCCGTCACGTTCGACCGCATCGTCTCCGTGACGCATCTGCTCATCGACGCCATCCGGGCGGAGGGGATCCCCCACCCGAAGATAGCAGTCGCCGCGCTCAATCCGCACGCCGGAGAGAACGGCAACATGGGCATGGAGGACGAACAGGTCGTAAAACCCGCGATCCGCGCCCTTGAAAACGAGGGCATCGACATCAAGGGTCCCTTCCCGCCTGACACGCTGTTCATCGAAAACATCCGTTCGCAGTTCGACGGCATCGTCTCCATGTACCACGATCAGGGGCACATCCCGTTCAAGATGCTGGCGTTCGACCGCGGCGTAAACTCCACGCTCGGCCTCCCGATCATCAGGACCAGCGTCGACCACGGCACAGCATTCGAGATCGCGTGGAAAGGCACGGCATCCGTCGGAAGCCTGACTGCGGCGTACGAACTCGCCAGAAAACGCGCGGCGTCCCGCATCGCGTGCGCCTGAACACAACCCCGGACCACAGCACATGTTTGAACTCGACATCACCCGCGACTTCTCCGCAGCCCACAGGCTCGTCGGATACAACGGCCTCTGTTCCGCGCTCCACGGCCACAACTGGACCGTCCAGGTCTTCATCCGTGCCAGCCAGCTCGATGAGATCGGCATCGCCGCCGACTTCACGGTCATCAAGCACGAGCTGACCGCCATCCTCGCGTCCTACGACCATAAGTATCTCAACGAGCTCCCAGATTTCCAGGGCATCAACCCGACCAGCGAGAACATCGCCCGCATCCTCTTCGAAAAGCTCGACGCGGCGGTCAAGATCCCGGGCGTCAAGCTCGACCGCGTCCGCGTCTGCGAATCCCCGACCTCCGGGGCCACATATATCCCCGACAGGGACTGAAGGACGCCACAGCCGCATTCCGCGCCATTTTCCGAAACACAACACAAAGCGCCGGCTCCCCACGAATGGAGAACCGGCGTTTCTGTTTGCCGGACTTGCGTTCCGGGCATTCCGTGCGATCAGGGAACCGGAGCGGCTCAGTCGGATTCGATCGTGAGCACGCTGATCTCGCCTATCTCAGCCTGCTGAGGAGCAGTGTTTTTCCCCGCGGCATGCTTCACCGCTTCGGCTTTGTTCGTCATGATGTGACGCTGACCAGTCGTGCCTGTCGCAGCGCCATTCTGCGTGGTCTGAACCGGCTTCTTGTTCCCGACGCAGCATCTCAGTGCGTGCGCGGTGCCGCAGTTCGCCTGGCAGACGGGACAGGTATGGCAGACGGGACATGGCATCAGCAGGATGTATCCGTCGCACTCCATCGTTTCCACGGAAGGCGCTTCCATGAACTGCTGGACCGGGGTCTGCATCGGCGTGCCGGTCGTCCCCGATTGCGTTCCTGCGTGCGTGCCGTCCGCTCCGGTCAGGTACGCGGCGGCGAGCACAGCGGCGGCCGCCAGAAAAGTCGTGATGATGGTCCGTTTCATTTTTTCCCCCTTTGTTTGAAACTGTCCGTCGCGCGCCGCCCCCTCTTGGGACGCATGCCGCCGGATGATTACAATGTAGCACGGGAACGGGGATTTTCAAGCTGAGGAGAACGCCGTTTTTTCTCGTGGAACGCCGTTTCAGGCGTATTCCGGGCAACATTGGTCAGCACAAAAAAACGGACGGGACCGCTCACTCTTCGATATCGGGATACCGATACGGTACGCCCCTGAAATTCCGGAACGTGTACACCCGGCCATCGACCCGCTCCAGGTAATCCGGCACCAGCGGGACCTTGCCGCCGCCGCATGGCAGGTCAACGGCGAAATGCGGCACGGCCATCCCGGAGGTCCAGCCCCGCAGTTTCTTCATGATGCCGAGCCCGGTGGACAGGGGCGTCCGGAAATGCTCCGTGCCGTAGATCAGGTCGGACTGGAACAGATAGTACGGCCGCACCCGCACGGAAAGGAGTTTCCGCATCAGACTCCGGATCACCTCGGCGTCGTCGTTCACGCCGCGGAGCAGCACGGTCTGGCTCCCGAGCGGGATCCCCGCATCGGCCAGGCGCGTCAGGGCGGCTGCGGACTGCGGTGTGATCTCGTCCGGATGGTTGAAATGCACGTTGATGAACAGCGGATGGTGTTGTTTCAGCATGGAAACGAGTCTGCGGTTGATGCGTTCAGGCAGGACGCACGGAGTCCGCGTGCCGATCCTGATGATCTCCACATGCCTGATCGCCCGGAGCTTGCGCAGGATATCCTCCAGGCGGTCCGTTTCCAGAAGGAACGGATCTCCGCCGGAAACAAGCACATCATGGATCGCCGGGTTCGACGCGATGTATTCGATCCCCCGGTTCACGCTGGATTCGTCCACGCACATCGGCGTGCGGAACTTGCGTTTCCTCGTGCAGAAACGGCAATAGCAGGCACAGCAGTTCGAAACCAGCAGAAGACAATGGTCGGGATAACGGTGAACCACGCAGGGCGCAGGCGTCAGATCCTCTTCCCCGAGCGGATCGTCCATCAGGTCGCCGCTCGCCTCAAGCTCACGCTCATCCGGCACACATTGCAGATAGATCGGGTCCCCTTTCGCACGAATCAGCGAAAGGTAATAACGCGTAATGCGGAATGGAAACGCTGCTGACACACGTAGAATCGCATCTTCGGACAGATGAAACATCTTCGCCAGTTCGGACGCATCGGTCAGGGCGTTTTCCAGATTTTTCTGCCATCGTTCCATAAGGAGAATTCTGTTTCAGTTCATGCGGGCCGGAGGAGCCGTTGTTCTTGTTCGGGGGGGACATTGCGGATATCGCGGCGCGGACTGCGCCGGATATTGCATTTTTGACCTTATAATGTAGCATTTTTTGTACAAAAATCAATCGTCTCGCATATTTTTCCATGATTTCACGGCGCCTCGGGGTGAAGAATGCCCGCGCACCTCGCGTCCTGCCCATTTTCCGCATTCATGTCCCGCTGACTATTTTGCCGTTTTTTCGTCCGTTCGGCTTGAAAAACGCAGATATGATGCTAAAGTAGAGAAATACGCAAACAAAACAACCCTCAAAACAGCTAACGTTACCGCTGAAAAAGAAGCTGATTTCACATCGCTCCGACGCAAATGGATTCCTGTCATGAATGAAAAACAAGACTTGACGCCTTCCTCCACGAAGAAATCAATTAGCTATACGTTCAAATCTCCGTTCATCCCGCAGGCCAAGCCGGGAAAACGCCCCGTGCCCCCGCCCATCGGCCCAGAGATCGGCCCCGACCCGCGCAATTCCATCGGCGCCCGCATTTCGATGTCGGATCGTCCGCTCATGCAAACCGATTCGGGAATCAGCTTTGACTTCGCGTTCGGATACCGTGTCAAGTTCCCGGAAGGAAACAAGGTGTACAAGCTTCGCGTCTACGACCTGGACAGCGGGATCATGCTGGAGGAACACATGCACAAGAGCGGCGAGTTCGTCGTCGGACAGAACAAGTTCTTCGTGCGGTACCGCCTTGAAGCTTTCGTGGGGGACAAGCTTGTTTTCGAGCATGACTACGATTGCGAGGGCCAGGACGTCTGCATCATCATCCCGGATGGAGGCCTCGGCGACAACGTGGCCTGGCTTCCCTATCTTGAGAAATTCCGCGTGGTCCGCAAGGCGAAAGTCACCGCGGTCATCGGCGAATGGATGATACGCCTCTGCAAGCAATTCTATCCTGCTCTCAATTTCATCCCCCTCGGGACAAAACCCGCTCTCCGGTTCGCCTATGCGATTTATTTCTGCGGCATCTTCGAGGCCGACCGGAAGCCCTGGCGTCCGATCGACCACCAGCATCTCGGCATGCAGAAGAGCGTGGCATCGATCCTCGGACTTCCGCTGGAAGAGCTCCACTGCCGTCTCCCGATCGGTACGCCACGGCCGGTCAAGGAACCCTACGTCTGCATCTCCACGATGGCCACGAACCCGACGAAATACTGGAACTACCGTTCCAACGAAAAATTGAAAGATCCCGACGGATGGAATATCCTGATCCGCTGGCTCAAGTCCTACGGATACCGGGTTTTCGTGCTTGACCGGGATAAAGAACTCTTCTTCACGAACAACCACAGCTACCGCGTCCCGACCGAGGCGGAAGACCTCACCGGGCGCATCCCGATTGCCGAGCGCATCCAGTACCTCGAACATGCAGACTTCTTCATCGGGCTCCCCAGCGGGCTCAGCTGGCTCGCATGGAACTGCAACATTCCGGTCGTCATGATCTCCGGCTTCACGTTGCCCGGCTGCGAATTCCCGACCCCGTACCGCGTGACGAACTTCCTCTTCTGCCACGGTTGCTGGAACGATACGACCCTGTTCTTCGACTCCAAGGCCCCGGTCTGGTGTCCGCGCCACGTCGGCACCCCCCGCGAGATCGAGTGCACCAAGACCATCACACCGAAAATGGTTCAGGAGACCATCCTGAGGATCCCGGCCTTCCAGAAACATCTCCTCAAGCTCAAGGAACAGGAAGCTCTGGACGAAATCCGGGCGCCGGGCGCTGTCAGTACGCTCATGGAGCTGCCCCCGAAACCGCAAAAAAAAAAGCGCGGATAAAGCCGTCAAAAAATCGTGACGCCACCATTCTGCTGCCGGTCTACCGGGCAAATCCGGACTATCTCCGCATCACGCTTGATTCCGTGATCCGGGTCGCCCGTGCCCAAGGCAACACCGAGGTCATCCTCTTCAACGACTGTTCGCCCGACGATTCGCAGACGATCATCGACGAATACGCGGACCGCTACCCGGATGTCATCCGCAAGATGAAGTCGGAGCACAACCTCGGCGTCGGAAATGCACGCACGGAAATGTGCAAAGCCGCGTCAGGCCGCTATATCCTCTCGTTCGACCAGGACGACATCATGCTCCCGTTCGACCTCGGCGGCGTCATCTCCATGATGGACAGCAATCCCCAGTACGGCGCCAGCTACTCGAGGAAATATCTGTTCAACGAGGATGGCCTCACAGGCGAAGTTCATGGTGCTTCCCCCTCCGAATTCAACGCGTTCTTCTCTCAGAAAGCCAATATCAACGCCATGGTCATCCGTGCGGACGTTCTTGCCGCACACGAGTATTTCCGCCCTGTCCCGAACAGCTCCATCAACGATGACGTCTTTCTCATGATACGCCTCGGCGCGGATTGCGTCTACCATTACGACAAGAACAACCCGCGTCTCCTTTACCGGGTTCACAAAAAACAGAACTCAAGGCTGTTCCACCACGAGGACCAGAAGCCTTTCTTCTGGATGGCCGATTACATGACCAAACAGTATCCGGCCCTCTTCAAACGCATCCTGGCCAACGATCCGCCGCCGCTCACCACAAAAAACAGGCAAATCCTCCTCGCCCTGACAGGCGCCGCGGTCTTCCTCAACCAGGGCAACACCGACATGGTGCTCCCGATCATGAGGAAAACAGTTGAATCGGCCCCGGACGACTACGGCGCATGGGAACACTTCCTGCTCGTTCTCGCTATGGCAAGAAGATACGATGAATTCATGGATACATTCGATCTTGCTTTGAAGAGATTCCAGAACGACTCGCCGGACAAGGCCATAGCGTTCATCAGTGCCATGATACGTTATTTCAGGATCATCAAGAAACCGATCCCGCAAAAGGTGAGCCGTCTCCTCGAAAAGCTTACCAAGTTAGATACTGCGCCCCCGCCCATCGTGCTGGAAAACCTGCCGAAAAAGAAGTGACGGCATGCTTCTCCGGCATGGACCGGGGGCATGCTCATCAGCATCACTACAGCCATGCGCGAACAGAACACATGCCGCGCAGGCAATCAGACAACTTGCGGTGTCAGATCTTGATATCCATGGAGATGTCGCAAGCCTTCACGGAATGCGTCAGGGCGCCGGAAGAGATGAAGTCCACGCCGGTCTCGGAAAGAGACGGAATACGTGCGAGCGTAACGTTGCCGCTGGCCTCCAGACGCGCCTTGTTGCGGGCGATCCCGACGGCCTGCACGACCTGTTCGTTGTCCATGTTGTCGAGCAGAATATATTCCGCGCCGGACAGCAGGGCCTCGTCGAGCTCGTCGAGAGAATCGACTTCGACCTCGATTTCAAGCTGCGGGTACATCTCGCGGGCGCGGCGGACGGACCGCATGATGCCGCCCTTCCCCTCCATTCCGGCGAGTTCGCGGTGATTGTCCTTGATCATGATGCGGTCGTACAGTCCGATGCGGTGGTTGAACGCGCCGCCGACGGCCACGGCGTATTTTTCGAGGTTGCGCCAGCCGGGCGTAGTCTTTCGGGTGTCCAGGATCTTCGCGCGTTCCCCGGCGAGTTCCTGATACTTGTGCGAGGCGGTCGCCACGCCGCACAGACGCTGCAGGAAGTTCAGTGCGGTGCGTTCCCCGGTCAGGAGCGCGCGGGCGGGACCGGAGATCTCGGCCATGACGGTCCCGCGCGGGCAGGATTCGCCTTCCTTCACCTTCGCCGTGAACACAATATCCGGATCAAGCATATGGAACAGGCGTTCTGCGACGGGCAGTCCGGCGCTGATCAGGTCCTCTTTCGCGATAAGGACGGCAGTCGCCTTCAGGTCGGTGGGAATGACGGAATTCGTGGTGGTATCGCCGAGGTCGCCGAGGTCTTCCTCCAGCGCCAGCCGAATCAGGATGTCGGTGCGTTTCCAGTCGATTTCGGGGATGTGCTTCATATTCGTCTCCAGGTTTGTTCAAAACATTCGTTCGATCAGTCTTCGGGCTCGTACATCACGGATATGGGCTTGATCTCCAGCGCCTTGCCGCTCGTCATGTCATACCGGACCACGGCCGCGTCCAGACGGATCCCGCTCTCCACGACGGGGAACTTGTGCGGCATCCCGGTGCGGAATTTCGCGATGACGTCCGGCACGGCGCGTCCGAGGATGGAATCCGCCGCCCCGACCATGCCGACGTCGCTCAGGAAAGCCGTTCCGCCGGGCAGGATGCGGGCGTCGGCGGTCTGTACATGAGTGTGCGTTCCGATTACAGCGGTCACGCGGCCGTCCAGGAACCATGCGAGAGCCGCCTTTTCGCTGGTGGCCTCGGCGTGGATATCGACGATAATGCACTTGCAGGTGATCGGAATCTGCGTCAGGACCTGTTCGGCGGTCTCGAACGGGCAGTATGCGCTGTCCTTCATGAAGACCTTGCCCATCAGGGAGATGACCGCTACTTCGCCGCCCGCCGGATTCCGCGTGTACAGCCAGCCGCGACCGGGCTGGAGCTTGCTCATGTTCGCCGGGCGCACCACGTTCTTCATGCCGCGGATCTCGTCCTCGAACTCCTTGCGGTCCCATGTGTGGTCGCCCGAGGTAAAAACATCCACGCTTCCCATTTCCTTCAGGCAGGACTGATTCAGCCCGGCGCCCGCGGCGCAGTTTTCGCCGTTCGCGATCACGAAGGTGCACATGTACTGCTGCTTCAGTTTCGGCACAAGCGCCTGCACTGCCTTGCGGCCGCCTTTTCCGACGACGTCGCCGATGAACAACAAATTGAGCGTTGGTCCGTTCAAGTCCGCACTCCTAAATCATAACAGTTTTCCGGTTTCGATTTGAAAAATCCCGCGGAATGCAGTATATTTTTCAGATTAGGAAAAAATATAGTCCCGGAATCGGAAAACTGCAACCCCGGAAACGGAAAAAATGCCGAAAATCATGAAGAAAGACCCGAACCAGGCATCGCCCGGCGATCCGGGGTGCGGCGGTGACGCGTCACCGGACGAACGCGAAGCATGCGGCGCGATGGGCGTCTTTCTGAAATACGCGGTCAAGATCCTCGTCACGGCGGGGATCGTCGCACTCCTCGTCTACTCCTCGAAAAAGCACGGCACGTTCGACGGTTTCGACGTCTCCGGGCTGAACTGGGGCTGGCTCGCCGCTGCCTTTGCTTTGTACCTCGTGCACCTTTTCGTGAATGCGTGGCGTTGGCGTCTGCTTCTGGCGTACAGGCAGATCCCATGTTCTCTCTTTTCCGCATTCTCGCTCACGACCCAGTCGTTTTTCTTTTCCCTTGTGATGCCGGGCGGAGCCATCGGCGGCGACGTGATCCGCGCGGGCTTTCTGGCTCACCGCGTGCCGAAAGGCCAGAAGTTCGACGGCGTCTTCACCATTCTGATGGACCGGTTCACGGGCATGATCGGCATCTTCCTGACCGTCTTCCTCGCCCTGCCGTTCGCGTGGCGGTATCTGGACGGGACCGATCCGAGGGCAAAACTCCTGACCTATGCGCTGCTGGGGGCGTCCGCCGCCGGTCTCATCGCCGCCGCGGTGATCTTCCTGCACACGCGGCTTGAAACGGTCGCGTTTTTCCGCTGGGGCGAGGATTTCGCCGCGAAGCTTTCCCGCGGTTTTTCGACGAAACTGCTGGACACACTGGATTCCTACCGCGGCGCGGGACGCGAGATCGTCTGGTGCGTGCTCGCCAGCATCCTGGGCGTGAACTTCGTGCTCGGGCTGTGCTTCTACTGCGTCTGCCTCGCGTTCTCCGCCGAACTGGCACCGCTCTTCGCGCCGATCGTGGCGGCCATCACGGTCGGAAACATCGCCGGACTCATCCCACTCACCATGTCCGGCATCGGACTGCGCGACTACTTCGTAGCTGCGATCCTCGGGGCAGCGCTCGCGGAACTCCCGGACTGCCAGGTCGCCGCGCTCGCCCCGACGCTCGTCATGACCGGCGTCATTGTCGCGGGCGGACTCTTCGGCGGCTTCTTCTTCCTTTTCGACAACCCCCGGCGCGGAACAGCCGCATCAGGCGTCCCGGCCGGACATGAGGTGTAACACCATGCCGACGAACGACCGCAAAACCGACCTCGCGCTCCGCTGGATGCTCTTTGCCGCCTATGCGGCGGCCACGTTCGTGCTGGTGCTCCGGCACGAGCCCTGGGCGGATGAACTCCAGGCATGGCTGATCGCCCGGGACAGCACCGTGACGGAGATCTTCCGCGCCATGCGCTGGGAAGGCCATTTCGTGCCGTGGTATCTCATGCTCCATGTCTTCGCGGCGAACGGCGGCCCCGTGCTGTGCATGAGCCTCCTTTCGTGGGCGTTCATGGCCGCCGCGGGCGGCTTCTTCGTCTTCCGCGCGCCATTTTCGCTCCCGATGAAAGCGCTCGTCCTGTGTTCCTCCGGGATGCTCTTCTGGTATCCCGTGGTCGCCCGCTGCTATGCCCCCATTCCGATCCTGCTCTTCGGACTTGCGGCATGCTATCCAGAGCGCCTGAAACGCCCCCTGCTCTACGGCCTCCTGATCGCGTGCCTGACGAACACCCACGCGTATTTCGAGGGCTTCTGCGGCATCGTATTCGTCTTCTGGGTTTTGGATGCATGGAAGATCCGCGCGGAGCTTTCCCGCCCCGCCTTCCGCCGTATCGTCGCGGGTTTCTGCGTGGCTGCCGCCGGCGCCGTATTCGGGTTCGCGCAGGTCGCTCCGGGCGTGTTCGAGGCACGGTCGGTCGGCAACCAGCGGTTCTGGCCGATGAAGATGGGCTTCTATGAACGCATCGCCACGTCTTTCGTCGACTTCGCGGGCTGCTCGAAGGAAGTCTCGAACACGACCATGCCGATCCTGATATACCTCTGGGCGGCCCTCGCCCTGGTTCTCCTCGCATGGTTCATCCGTCGTCGCAGATCATTCGTGCTGTATCTCGCGTTCGCCGCCGTATTCATTGCGGCGTTCTTCTTCGCCCTGCCCCCGCAGGACCACTCGTTCCACTCCGGGTTCCAGCTCATCCTTGACTTCGCGTTCCTGCCGTTCTTCGCAATCGCGATGCTTTCGATGTTCCGGGCATCCCGACGCCTGGGCATGATCTTTCTGGTCTCGTTCCTCTGGATGATCCTCTTCGCGATGTTCCTGTTTTATTTCCTGCCGCAGAGGGCATTCCTCGTCTTCCTGACCTACCTCTTCTGCCATTGGGTCTTTCTGGAAAATCCGTCCGAAGGGGAATCCGTCGCGGACGGCTCGTTCTTCCGGTTCTGGGACGGACAGAAGCCGCTTCCCGCCAAACGCCGCCTTGCGGAAATCCTCGCCGTCTACGTCTGCTTCACCATCCCCGCCTGCATTTCCTTCGCCGTGCTGGATTTCCAGAAGCCTTTCTCCGGGGCAAAGCTCATGGGCGAATACCTCGAGAAGAAGCTTCCGAAGGGAACGACGGTCATCCTCCCCCATTACGCCATCACCGATGCCGCGATCACGGCCTATGCGCCCGACTTGAAATTCTTCTGCGTCGAAGCCGGCAGGAACATCACGTTCTGCCCGCTCGACTGGTCCCAGGAAAAACTCGACCGCAGCAACTTCATGATATCGCCCTACTGGGACGTCGCTGTCTCCAAACCAGGACCGCATTATTTCGTGTGCAGCATGCGCTTCCTGCGCTCCCTGCCGAGCTACACCGTTACATTCCAGATCAAAGACAAGTTTTTCACTGAGATTTACCGTACGCCGCGCATCTGGTTCACGGCATGCGCCGGAGAGCAATACTGGCTCTTCTCGGACGACGCCCCGCCAATTCTGGACTTTCAGAGCGCACCGCCCGGCACGTACTGATCGCGATACCGGGGAAACGCTATCCCGGTGATCCCGGGCAGACAAAACGGGAAACGGACCAATAATCCGAACGGGAGAGAACTTGTCTTTTCCTCCCGAAAGAAAAAAAGTTGAGTCGGCTTATTCCGGGGCATTTCCCGCGGAAGCGGCGACCATGGACATGCGGCAGTCCGTTTTCGGGCAGTAGCCGCGGCAGGAGAGCTGGATCTCCTTCAGGACAAACCCATCCGGCAGACCGGGCACAAATGGGACAAGCGGTTTGTTTTCATCCGGGAAAAGGTCATAGATCCTGCCGCAGTGCAGGCATTTGAAATGGCCGTGTTCGCTCATATCGGCGTCGTAGCGCAGTTCGCTGCCTTCGATGATGATCTCCCGCACCGCCTGCTTCTCCACCAGGAGCTTAAGCGTGTTGTAGACGGTCGTAAGCGACAGCGTGGGCTGTTCCGGCCTCACGGCTTCGAAGATCGTCTCCGCGGTCGGGTGTATGGCATGAGTCCGCAGGAAATGGTAAATCGCGGTCCGCTGGGGCGATGGCGTGACGCCGATCTTCCGCAGAGCGGAAATGCTGTCTTCGCGGGTCGTCATGGGCAGTAGTCCCGGGTGAGGAATTAAGAAGATGTGCCCGCATCCCTGGGCGATTGCTTTCCGGATGCGGGCGTATGCAAAACTTGGGACCTGGTCCGGAGGATCAGTCTTTGAAATAGCGTTTCAGGAGGCCGGCGAACGCGGCGCCGTGGCGGGCTTCGTCCTTGGCCATTTCATGCACGGTGTCGTGAATGGCGTCGAATCCGAGCTGTTTCGCCTTCTTGGCGATCTCGAACTTGCCGGCGCATGCGCCATGTTCGGCTTCCACGCGCTTGGTCAGGTTGGTCTTCGTGCAGGGGGCGACGACTTCGCCGAGGAGTTCGGCGAACTTGGCGGCGTGTTCGGCTTCCTCGAACGCGATGCGCTTGTAGGCTTCCGCGATCTCGGGATAGCCTTCACGGTCGGCCACGCGGCTCATGGCGAGGTACATACCGACTTCGGTGCATTCGCCCGTGAAGTGGGCGTGCAGGCCTTCCATGATCTCCTGGTCGTCGACCTTGCCGTCGCCGATGCTGTGTACAGTGGCGAAGGACATGGAATCGGCTTTTTCGTCCTTGGCGACGAACTTGGAGGCCGGAGCCTTGCACTGGGGGCAGAATTCGGGAGGATTGTCGCCTTCGTGGACATAGCCGCAGACGCTGCAAACGTACTTCATGATTCGGGTCCTTTCTTCCATGCGCCTTTCCGGACGCATGACGGGTTGGATTTAGGTTGGGTTGAAAATCGTTCCGGCGGGGAGAATGCCGGATTTGTAGTCGCTACAGGATTACAATAACTCCAATCACCCGTTTGTCAAATCATGTTTCCGACTTTTTTTCGTTTTTTCGTCGAATTCGGTCCGAACGTTTATTCCCGGACGGTCAATGCGTCTTTTTCAGCATTTCGGGCGCAAATATCCCGCGGTTGGCGGGCGCAAGCAGACGCCACCGGGCGAGTCCTATCCTCGCGAGGAAGTACCGAAGGGAGACGACAAGGCAGCCGAACCCGTACTTCATGCTCCGGCGGAACGAAATGCTGGACGCTTCCGCGAAATATCTGGTCGGACACGAGACTTCGGCGATGACGGCCCCGGTCCAGGCGATCTGCGCGAGCATCTCGTTGTCGAAGATGAAGTCGTCGGAATTGCAGCTCAGATCGAGAGACTCGAGCAGTTCGCGGGAGAATCCGCGGTAGCCGGTGTGGTATTCGGAGAGCTTCAACCCCGTCAGCAGGTTTTCCACGAACGTGAGGAAACGGTTGGAGACATACTTATAGAAAGGCATGCCGCCGCGCAGAGCACACCCGCCGAGGATGCGGGACCCCAGCGTGCAGTGATACAGACCGTTGCCGATCATCGCGGCCATCGCAGGGATCAGGAGCGGGGTATACTGGTAATCGGGATGTACCATGATGACGATGTCAGCGCCAAGCTCGAGGGCAAGCTTGTAGCATTGTTTCTGGTTGCCGCCGTAACCGGTATTCCGAGGCATGCGGTACGCCACCGCCCCTTCGATGCGGGAAACTGTCTCCCACGTGCCGTCAGCGCTGGCGTCGTCCACGATCACGACCTGGTCGACAAACGGCTGGGCGGCGGCCTCGCGGAAGGTCTTTTCGAGGGTCTTCTCCGCATTGTAGGCGGGCATCACCACGACGACTTTTTTCCCGTTGAACATCTTCGCTCCGGTTCGGTTTTGACATAAAGTGCAGGAAGCCCGGTTTTTCTCCGGCAGACCGGACTTCTTTCAGCTAAAATATACATCCGGCAAGCCATTTTTCAAGCGCGGGGCGCTCTTTCGCCGGAAACTTCCCACTTTTCAGGCCGCAAAAAAGCTTCATCTTTCCCCCTTTTCAGCTTGAAAAATGCCTCACGCACGTTATATTAATGCAAATATTCGGAAAAGAATAATCTTTTTGGTCCGCGAACTCGTTTTTGAACAGTCTTCACCTCGAAAGGACGCACCTTGAACCAGGCAGGCTCAACAGCCCCCGCTCCGGCGTTTGCCGGCAAACAGCTTCAGGCGCCCGTCGACGCGTTTTACGGCGGCATCCGCAACCGCATTTTCCTGCGGGAAGCGGCTGTTTTCTGCGCGGCGGCGTTCTTCGCGGGAGGGAGCATAGTACTGCTCTGGAGACTGGTGTTCCCGGAATGGCCCCGCAACACGGTGGTCGCCGTCTGTGCCATGCTCGTCCTGGCCGCGCTCGCGGCCGCGTTCTACCGTGCGGTCCGCATGACGCCTCCAAAACGCAAGCTCATGGTCTGGCTGGACGCGGACGCCCGTTGCGGCGGACTCCTGGCCGCGTCGCTGGAAACGGATTGTTCGGCGTGGGCGGATACGATCAAGCCTCCCCGGGCTCCCGAACTTACCATGCAGTTCCCCGCGGCGCGTCTCCTGGCGCTTCTGACCGCGGTGATCTTCTTCGCGGCTGCGTTCTGGGCCAACGCGGGGCAGCAATTCCGAACGGGTCCCGGCACGCTCGACGTGCACGAGGAGAAGGAGGAACTGGAATCGAAGCTTGAGATCCTGGAGCAGGAGCCTCTGGTCCCGCAAGAGGAGATCGAAGCCGCGCGGGAAGCGTTGACCGAGCTCGTGGAGAACAGCAGCGGAGCCACGCCCGCGAAGGCATACGAGGGGGTCGAGGCACTCCGCAACCTGACCGACGCCCTCGCCGCGAACGCCTCGCGTGCGCTGGAACGCTCCGCGGAAAATTTCGAACGCCTCGCGCAGACGGCGACCGCGCTCTCGAACCTGTCGCCTGACGTCCCGGGCAGAAGCAAGGCTTTGGAACAGCTCAAACAGCTCGCCGAACAGCTCGCCGCTGACGATGCGGCGCTGGCGGAATTCCTGAAGCAGAGCGGCGACAACCTCGCCGCATCCATGACCCCGGAACAGCTCCAGACGCTCGCCGAACAGCTCGGCGGAGGCGCGCAGGACATGCGCGAACGCCTCGAGAGGCTCGCGCAGGCACGCCGCGACCATATGCAGCAGCAGAACGGACAGGGCGGCGGACAGAGCCAGGGGCAAGGACAGGGCGGCAACACCGGACTGGCGAACGACGCAGACTACCAGAACAGCGCCGATGCGCTTCAGCAATGGCTCGAGGAAAACGCACCGGGCGCATCCGAACTCTCGGACGCCGCGGGCCAGGGACAGGGCGAACCGGGGGCCGGCGGAATCAGCCGCGGACGCGGCGACGCCATGCTCATGTTCACAGGGCAGACCGAGGACGTCGGCGACCAACGCCAGGACCTCATGCTCGAAAACAACCGCCCGGGACAGAGCGTCACGCTCATGGAATTTGCGACCGATCCCGGCGAAGAGACGGTGGAACGCGCCAAGGCAGGCAATCTCTCCGGCACAGGCGAGTCCGCGGAGCACGCCGAAACGCGCATCCTGCCCTCGCACCGCGAATCCGTCCGCCGCTATTTCAACAACTCACCAGCACAACCATAACATTTTGACATACCTACATGGAGCATCCCCCGCGATGAACACCGAATCCAACTCCCTGATGCCGCCCGAAGAGCTCAACCGTATCAGCGCCCTGGCCGCGCGACTGCTCGACGAACTCGACAAGATCCTGCTCGGCCAGCATGAAGTCCACAGGCTTCTCCTCATCGGCGTCTTCAGCCGCGGCCACGTGCTGCTGGAAGGCCTGCCCGGCGTCGGCAAGACCGCGCTCGTAAAGGCCCTCGGCAAGCTCATGCGCCTCGAATTCAAGCGCATCCAGTTCACGCCCGACCTGCTCCCAAGCGACATTCTCGGCGGCAGCATCCTGCAGGTCATGCCCGACGGCTCCCGCAAAATGGAGTTCCAGCCCGGCGCCATTTTCTCCAACATTCTGCTCGCCGACGAAATCAACCGCGCGTCGCCGAAAACGCAGTCCGCCATGCTCGAGGCCATGCAGGAACACGCCGTGACGCTCCTCGGTGAAACGCGTCCCCTGCCCGATCCGTTCTTCGTCCTCGCCTCGCAGAACCCGATCGAACTGGAAGGCACATACCCGATCCCGGAAGCCCAGCTCGACCGCTTCCTCTTCAAGATCAATGTTTCCGGCGTGGATGCGGATGTGCTGACGCAGATCATAGCGCATCGCCGCCGCGGCGAACCACCGGAGCCGGAGTGGACGCTCTCCGCGGAGGAACTCAGGGAAATCTTCGCGGCCATGGACCGCATCTACCTCAGCGAAGCCGTCGCGAACTACATCGCCCGCATCGTGGCCGCCGGACACCCGGAGAACCCCGCCGCGATCCCCGACGTTACCAAGTTCGTGACCTACGGCCCTTCCCCCCGCGCCGCAATCGCCCTCGCCGAATCCTCCCGCGCCGCCGCGCTCCTCGCCGGGCGTCCCGCGGTCGGGTTCGAGGACGTACGCAGCGTCGCTCCCGCAGTCCTGAACCACCGCCTCATCCTGAACTACCAGGCGAAACTCGACAAGATCACCCCCGCCATCCTCTCCGAACGTCTCCTCGAAAAGGTCGACCCGGCGGGGATCGACTGGCCGCAGGGCATCTCCTCCGAAAAGGCCTGACCCATGATGCGCTTCCCCAATTTCATTTCCTTCCCGCGTCTCCGCATACTCGCCGTCTTCCTGCTGTCGGCGCTGCTCACGCTGACCGCATCCATGCTTCGGGCCGGAGAAAACGAAAGCACAGGCATCCTTCCGACGACGAACGGGCCGGCCTCGCCCGTCCTCATTCCCACGACGACCACCGCCAATCCGATCAAGGTCTCCATGTCCTCGATCCCGTTCGACACGATCCAACCGGACGGCTTCATCGTCCGCGAGGTCATCGTGCAGAACGACTCCCCGAAACCGGCGAACGTTGCGATCCGCATGCGGTTCACGGAGCGGTATTATGCGCAGACCTACTCCCGCATGGTCACCACGTCCCGCCAGATACCCGCGAATTCCCGCCAGACCATCCCGCTTTTCGTGCCGACCGGGCTTTTCGGCCACAGATTCGGGTACCGTGACAGCGCCTATTTCAACAGCGCCGATCCACGGATTTACGTGAACGGGCGCGAGTACCGTCCGCTTCCGACGGGCTTCATGGAAGGCCAGACCACGGAACGCAGGTTCCTTCCCCTGCCCTCTTCCTTCTCCGGCGAAGAGGAACTGGCGGAAATCCTGGCGCTCGCCATTACGGGACAGCCCAACTACGAGACTTCGCTCCTTGCGAAACAGATCAAGACCCCCATCCTGCTCAACGAAGAAAGGATCAACCCCGTCATTTCGGGCTCGGACACCATCCAATGGCCGTCCATCCCGCAGTTCTACCAGTCCCAGAGGTTTATCTTCCGGAAAACGACCGACCAGTTCACACCCGACGCCGAACGCGCCATTCATGACGCCGTCATGCTCGGCGCGACCGAAATTCTGTTCGTGATGCCCGGTTCCCCGTGGCCCGAATGGGCGCCGCGTCCCGCCGGCCCGGGCAGGCTGTCCATCGTCGCCCGCGGGTTCGGACAGTCCGTGGTGCTCGACGCCTCAGCCGTCCGGTCCGCTCCGACGGGTTTCTCGGGAAGTGCGTTCCGCCCTCCGGTCCCGGACAACGAAGACGAGAAGTTTTGGATGGAGAATGACGCCAGTGAGAGGGAACGCAAAAAACAGCTGATCAACAACAATCTGACGCTTACGACGGAACTGCAGAACGCCGCCGTCCTGGCGTTCAACCCCGCGCCCGTATTCCTTGCGCTCCCGCACGTCGCCATCCCGTCCATCCCGTTCATTCTGGTCATCTTCGCTCTGCTGGTCTACATCATCGTGGTCGGCCCGGTGAACTATTTCCGCCTCATCCGCAAAAAGAAGAGCGTGCTGCTGCTCCTGCTGACCGTCCCGCTCATCTCGATCGCGTTCGTGGTGGTGGTGATCTTCTTCGTCGGCATCGTCGAAGGCTGGAGCTCCAGCGCCTCGGCCGTCGGCGTCACGTTCCTGGATCAGAGGGAAAATATGGCGTACACGCGCGCCTCGGTCAACCTCTATGCCCCCGTCCCCGTCCGCACGCTGGTCTTCGATCCCGCGGACTCCGTGCTGTTCTCCAGCACAAAAGACGTAAACATCATGTTCGGACGCGACCAGCTCATCTCCGGCGCGAACCGGGCCCGCGTCCCGCTCGCCTACTCCATCTCCCGCGCCGAAAAACACCTCGAACAGCTCAAGGTCGTCCGGGATGCGTCCGGCGTCTCTGTCGTGAACGGCCTCGGCGCGCTGCTGAACAAGCTCATCGTAAAGACGGAGGACGGCCAGATCTGGACCGCTTCCGGCGCCGTCGCGCCCGGCGAATCGGCCCGCCTCGACAAGTTCGACGGCAAACTCATGGCAAAGGAGGAGATCGACAATATGCTCGCGCGCACGCTGAAAGGCGAGCACAGTATCAGCGGCGACATCCGATTCCCGTTCAACGGTCTCCTGCTGACGGCTTCGGGGCTCCTGCTCGAAATGCCCGCAGACCTTCCCTTGGAAAAACGAAACGCCCTGCTTCCGTCTTCCACCTACGGCACCGAGCTCAACATGCTCGTCAAATACGATATTTTCGCCGCAAAGGCATGCCTCGAAAAGCCCGGCTTCCTCGAATCCGTCCTGCCCGCCGGCATGTACATGGCGGAAACCGACAAGCCGCTTTTCTACTCCCCGGGCTGCAAACCCGTTTCCTTCCGCGCCCGTCACATCGTCTTCGGCTCTTTTGCCGCCCAGGAGGCCACCAATGAAAACTGAAGTCCGCAATCTCTCCCGCATATTCGGCAAGACGAAGGCCGTCGACGACATCTCCTTCTCCTTCGAAGACGGCAACATCTTCGGGTTCATCGGCCCGAACGGCGCGGGCAAGACCACCACGATCCGCATCATGGCCACGCTTGACCTGGCCACGTCCGGCGACGTCTTCTACGACGGCGTCTCCGCCACGCTCTATCCCGAGGCAGTCCGCCGCGTGGTCGGCTACATGCCGGACTCGCTTCCCGGCTACAAGGACATCCAGGTTTGGGAATACCTCGACTTTTTCGCGCGCAGCTTCGGCCTGAAGGGCGCCGAGCGCACCCGCGCACTGAACGACATTGTGGAGTTCACCAATCTCGGCGAGCTCCGCCACAAGTTCCTCTTCGCGCTCTCGAAAGGCATGAAGCAGCGCGTCAGCCTCGCCCGCGCCCTCATCCACAACCCGAAAGTGCTCATCATGGACGAGCCGGCGGCCGGACTCGATCCGCGCGCCCGCCTCGAACTCCGCAGCCTGCTGAAGATCCTCGCCGAGCAGAAGAAAGCCATCTTCCTGAGCAGCCACATCCTCTCCGAGCTTCAGGACATCTGCGACGGCGCGGTCATCATCGAACAGGGCAAGCTCCTTTCCGCCGGCACGCTGAACGAACTCCTCGCGCAGGTCAACGGCACCGTCCCGTTGCAGGCCGACGCATCGCAGGCAGGACAGGACGCCGCTCCCGCCGACGTTTCCGGCGCCGCAGCTGCAGCGCAGCAGCCCGCGGGGCCCGTTGCGAGCATCATCCTCAAGACGCCGCGAGGGGAAGCCGAACCGGTCCGGCTGAAGCTCCTCGAGCATCCGCTCACGCGTTCCGCCGAAGTCATCGACGACGACGAAGTCCGCGCGGTCATCGAAGGCTCGGACGCCGACATCTCCCGCGTGGTCGGCACGGTTTTCGCCGCCAACCTCACAGTCCTCTCGTTCAACCGCAACCAGATGGGCCTGGAGGAACTCTTCATGAAGATCACGCAGGGCAAAGTCCAGTAAGGAGAAACAGCTATGATTGGAAAAGCTTTCTTCGGGAACCTCGCCGAAACCGCGAATCCGGTGTTCATCAAGGAAATGCGGCAATATTTCCAGAACCGCCGCATGGTCCTTTTCATGGGCTTGCTCCTGCTCGCTCAGTTCATCTGCACGCTCTTCTTCACATCCGCAGCCGACTACTCCGGCGACGGCGAAGCTGGCGTCACGTTCTTCCTGCTCATCGTCTTCGGCGGGGCCATCCTCTCCATCATCATCTGCTCCCTCGGCGCGGAACAGCGGTTCGCGGAGGAGCGGTCCGACAAGGAGCTGAACTATGCGATGCTCACCACGCTGAAGCCCGCGTCCATCATCCTGGGCAAGCTCGAAGGCGCGCTGGTGATGATCCTGTGCATTTTCTCGATGCTTCTGCCGTTCCTGACAGCAGCGTACTTCATGCGCGGCCTTTCGGTGGCGGCGCTTCTGCTCGTACTCTACATGCTCCCGATCCTGCTCCTGGCCACGCTGGCGGGGATCCTCGCCGGGGCGTTCGGCAAACGCTGGATGAACGTCCTGTATATCGTCGGCCTCGTCAACGCCCTGCTCGGTCTCGTTCCGGTCGGGTTCGCTCTCGCCGAGGAGCTCATGGACGGCGCCGCGCTGGATCCCGAATTCTGGCTCGGCCTCGGCCTCGAGTACGCATTGTCCTTCCTCGCGGGCGTCCTGGTCTTCCTTCTCTCCGTGGCGGTCATTGCCCCGCCGAAGTCGAACCGCCTCTTCTCCACGAAGGTCTACCTCTTCCTTCTCCCCTTCCTCACGCTCGTCCTCCTGACCGCCCTGCACCTGCTGGACTCCTCGTTCTTCCCGGAAGAAGCGCTGCTCCTGCTGGAAGACCTGTTCATCGCCGGCGGTTTCGGCGTCCTGCTCCTGATCGCGGTCTTCGAGCCCGCGACAAGCGGCATCCGCATTTACATGAAGTGCCCGCGCAATTTCTTCGGGCGTTTCTTCCACTTCCTCTTCTCCACGGGTTTCTCGGGGTCGCTGCTTTTGGCGCTTCCGATCCCGATCATCCCGATCGCGATGCAGATGGCGCTGCACACGACCAGCTCGACCCGTCCGGTCACGTACGCTTTCGTCTGCATCCTGTTCTCCGCCCTCGGATCCGTCGTTCTGGCGCTCATCCTCTCCTGGCGGACGAAAATGAAACTTCCGCCGTGGCTCTGGATCGTCATCTTCCAGATCGCGGGCAACGTCGCGGTCTGGGTCACGGTCGTGGCGCACGGCGATTACGAGGATATGCCTGACATCCTCCGCGCGGTCTTCATGCTGCTCTCCCCGATCTATGCGTTCGTCGAGGGCGTGGAGGCCTCCGGATATCTCCGTCACTCCACCCCCTACTGGGGCATGGTCTTTTCCATTGGCATCACGGCCATCCTGCTCCTTCTGCTCTTCCCGCTCATCGTCAAAGCGTTCCAGCTCCACCGCTACCCCGACAACACCGTCGCGGTCAAGCCGCCCACCCCGGAGATGATGAAGAAATGAACCCGACCGGACAGGGGCAGGATCCAGTTCAGCCCGCGCCGCAGGATCCGCCGCAGGCACAACCGCGAGCTCAGGCACAACTGCAGGCAGCGTCACAACCGCAGGCACGGGGCGCTTCCGGCGCCCGGGAGAAAGCCCCGCCGCGTGCCAAGCCGGGATTCCGCGGCATCTGGGCGAACCCGGAGAAATGCGACACGTCCGACTGGAACGTCTATTACTACTATTTCCGGCAGATCGCCCAGCACGGGGCCTGGAAGCTCAAAAACCTGAAGTGGATCGGCCTCGCCGCCGACATCTATTTCTTTCTGGTCATCCTCGTCGTTCTCATCATCAGGATCAAATACCACGGCGCCTCGATCTCAAATATCGACGATGCGGCGAAGATCATTGTCAGCCTGCTCGTTTCCGGCAGCATCATCTTCAATCCTCTGGGCATCCTGTTCCTGTGTCTCACCGTGGTCCCGGTCGTCGTGGTCGGGCGCGCATTCAAGTTGCAGGTGCGGAATCACGGGTTCATGACGTCCCGCGCCAAGGAGCCGCCCCTGCTCTCGCATTTGGTCGAGTACACCTCGGGAAACACCCTCATCGAGGGGGTGCTTCAGAGCTTCGTCTACACTTACGTCCGGATGCTCCTTTTTCTGCTTCCCGCACTCCTCTTGTTTATCGTGACAGGCATCGTAGCAGTGACCCTGCTGCCGACTGGACTCGGGATCCCGCTGCTGCTTACCTCCCTCCTCCGGGTCTCGCTGGGCATCATCATGGGCTCGCTGGCCGCGTCGATCTTCCTGATCATGCAGGGTTTCTGCTATCGCGTGGACTCGATTTGCTTCGTCATTTTGCTCGGAGCCGAGTTTCTTTTTCATTATGCCTCCCTTGCGAGATACTTGATTTCCTCGAACAATATCCTCATCGGCCGCGGGTTCTTCTCCCTGGTCGTATCCTGGGCGGCATGCATGGTATTTTTCCCGCTCGCCGCCGCCGACACGCTCGAATTCGGCATCGGCAAACATGCACGCGCAATCCGGCTTGTTCTGCTCGGCATCCTCCTGATCAATTTGACGCCTCTTTTCATCCGGATGCGGGGCATAGACCTATCCGGGCTGGAAAACAGTACCCTCAGGACCAGAATCGCACTTCTGCCCTCGCTCTGGATCCTCGCCGGCGTCATCGGGCTTCTGGTCTCCTCGCTCTCCGCGGCATCGTACCGGGCAAAGCACCTGTTCCAGCTTCATATGTCAACCGCGAAAAACAAGTTGTTGGTCCGGCTGTTCGACCCCGCCTCGCCTTCCTTGGTCATCCCGGTCCTCGTACTGGAAGTCGTTCTCACGGGACTCTTCGCCGCCCTGACGGAAACCCCGGGCTCCGCAAGTTTCTGGAACGGCGATGAAAACGGCTTCTTCCAGACTTCGGTCATGATCGCATTCTGGGTCTGGTCGTCGCTGCATTTCGCGCTCACATTCCTGATCTTTACGCGACGCTACTCGCACAAGGAGCGCAAGCCATGGCTGACGCATCCGCAGTTCAGCGGCACTTTTTTCCTCATTCTGGCCGTACTCGGAATCGTCTGGCTGCTTTCCGGGGGTAACATCGTCTTCCCGTTCTTCTATTTCGTCATGTCCGGTGCCTCCCTGTTCATTATCTGGGAATCTGTTGAAGCGCCGGATGCACACGGGAAAGAACTGCCCGCCGATTTCGGGAGGGATTCACAATGACCGCGCCCGCAACAAAAAACATCCCGTATTTCAAGAGCGCCGTCGAACGCGCCCTTGCCGCCGCCGGAGGCGTGGAGCTGACCGCGCCCGCGCAGGTCTCCGGCATCGACGGACGCCGCGTCGGACGCAAGACGGGCAACGCGCTGGAATTCTCCGAATACCGCGAATACCGTCCCGGCGACGATCTCCGCCGCATCGACTGGCGCGTCTACGCCCGGAGCGAACAGCTCATGATCAAGCAGTACGCCGAGGAGATTGATCCGCGCTGCGACCTCATTCTGGACCATTCGGCATCAATGGCGTCGACCGAACGCAAGGCCGCCGCCGCGATTTCCCTGGCGGCGATCTTCGCAACAGCGGCGGCGAATTCCGGCTTCTCCCTCAATTTCTGGCACGCCGCCGAGACCTTCCGCAAGGACCCGTCGCCCGCATCCCCGCTCCTCTGGGACTTCCCGCCCTTCGATGCACCGTTCAGCCCCTCGGCGAACCCGGCGTCCTTCGTCGGCCCGTTCTTCCGGCGCGGCATCCGCATCCTCGTCACCGACCTCATGGGGCCGGACGACCCCGCACAGATACTCTCCCGTCTCGCTGACGGCGCAAAACGGGCCGTGGTCGTAATGGTGCTGGACCCGCAGGAACTCGAACCGGACCCGGACGCGAACGTGATGCTCGTCGACGCCGAAACCGGGGAGGAACGCGAACTGGTGCTGGACGAAGGCGCGCTCGCGCGCTACCATGAACGCCTTGAGCACCATCGCGCCATGTGGGCGTCCGCCGCGCTTTCCCGCGGCGTCCTGCTCATGCCGCTTTCCGCCGCGGATTTCTGCCCGGAAGTCCGTCCCGACGAACTTTTCCACGCGGGGCTGCTCAAATGAAAGACTTCTTCTTCGGATTTGAACACCCCGGGCTCCTCTGGCTGGCCCTGCCCGTCTTCCTGCTGCTGCTCCTGCTCTACTTGCTGCACCGTCGTTCGAAGGTCCGCATCGTCTCCGCCATCTTCCTGTGGGACCGCCCGGAGACATCGCCGAACAGCGGCACGCAGATCAAATTCCGCTTCCCGCCCGCGATTTTCTACCTCGAACTCGCAATCCTGCTGCTCCTGGTCGCCGCGCTCGCCGCACCGTTCGTCTCCACGCCCGAGACATTCCCGCCGCTCGCCGTGATCCTGGACGACTCCATGTCCATGCAGGCGAAACTGCCCGGCGGGAAGTCCCCGCTCGAATCCGGCGCGGACTACATCCGGCGAGAGCTCAGAAACCTGCCCGACCGCCGCGTTCTCTGGATCCTGGCGGGCGAATCGCCCACCCTCGCCTCGGACAGCAACGCCCGCACGGACTTCGTCAGGTTCTGGACCGCCCGGGCCGGGTCGTCCGACCTCACCGCCGCCGCCCAGCTCGCTCGGCGCATGGCGCGCGGCTGCGAACTTCTGATCGTAACCGACCGCAAGCCGGATTTCGACCTCGCGCCTGACACGGCATGCTACTCCTCGGGCACCTCGCTCGGCAACTCCGCCATCGTGAACGCGCGCCGCACCGCCGGACGCATCCTGATCGAGGCGTCGAACTTCTCCGCGGCACCGCTGGACGCCTCGCTCGTGATGAATCCAGGCGGACTCCGGACGCAGGTCCGGCTGGAACCGCGTGAAACACGCCGCATCGTGCTGGCCGTGCCGCCCGGGGCCGCGCGCGAAGCCGTGACGGTCCGCCTCGAAAACCTCGGCGAAAACGCCCTGCTCCTCGACGATGAAGTCGTGCTGGAATCCGAGGACGATTCCCCCGTTTCCTACCATATCGCTGCCACGCTCCCCGCCGCCGCAAGATCCGCGCTCGACCGCGTGCTGAAGAACAACCCGGACTTCCGCCCCGCGTCCGCCGATGAAACACCCGACCTCGACATCCTCCCCGCCGAAGCGGAATCCCCTTCGCCCGTGCATCTGTTCTGGTTCGCTTCACAGACGAAAAAGGCACAGTCCGCGAGCCCGTCTGACAACCCGGCTTCGGAGGAAAACACCTTGCCGGAGGAGCCCGCTCCGTCCGCGTTCGGCCCGCTCTCGCCGGAAAACACTTCTACACTCACGCGCGGACTGCCGACCGACTCGCTCCAGTGGGCGGCGAGCACGACCGATCTGCCCGGACAGACGCTTCTCCGAAGCGGCGACGTGCCGGTCGTCTCCACGCGCCAGAACCTGAACCGCGACCGCGAGATCTTCCTCAACCTCGACCCGGCCCGCTCGAACATCACGCGCCATCCGTTCTGGCCGGTCTTCTTCCAGAACCTCGCGCAGACCGTCCGTGCCGAGCGTTACGGTCCCGCCCGCACCGATCTGCGATCCGGCGAACTGCTCCATGTTCGGCTGCCCGGCAGCACGCCCGTGCTGAACGTGACGCGCCCCGACGGGCAGTCCCTGGAAATCCGCACACTGCGCGGCCAGGCCGACTTCCGTCCCTCGCTTCATGGCGTCTGGACTCTCGTTTCCGGCGACGACAAATGGTCCGTGAGCGTGATGGGGCTGAACGCCGCCGAGTCCGACCTCGCAGGCGCTTCGTCTTTCCGGCGCAGTGCCGACTCGCTCGCCGTCATGCCGTTCTGGATGCTCCGTCCGCTGGCGTGGGCGTTCCTTCTGCTCGCCGCCGTGCTCCTCGCGCTCCACCACGTTCTTCTCGCCCGGAAAGGAGGCCGCCCATGATGGACCATCTGATTATCTGGCAGCCCGCCGCGTTCCTGATCCTGCTGCCTCTGCTCGCCGTCTTCACGGTCAAGCGCCTCCCGACCCGCGTCCTGAACACGCTCCGCGTCCTGCTCTATCTGATGGTCGCGGCGGCCATGGGCGGCGTGTCCGTGCGTCTGCCGGAACGCGCGGGGACGCTCGTGGTGCTGGCCGACCGGAGTCGTTCGATGCCGGACGGTTCGCGCCAGGAGATGGATTCGCTGGTCCGCCGCGTGGAACGCTCCGCGCCCGCCGGCTCCAAGCTCAGCGTGATCTCGTTCGCCGGGTCGCCCTTCGTGGAGAAACTGCCCGATTCCCCGGCATTTGCCGGACTCCAGACCGAGCCCGCGAACCCGCATGCCACAGACATTTCCGGCGCGATCGAAGCAGCGCTGGAGCTGATCCCGTCCGATGCCTCCGGCCGCATCCTGCTGCTCTCCGACGGCCTGCACACCGCCGGCAATCCCATCTCCGCTGCTGTCGCGGAAGCCGCAGCACGCGGCGTGTCCGTCGATTTCCGCATGCTCTCCCGCAGCGCCGCTGACGATGCCGCGATCCTCTCCGTCGACGCCCCGCTTCGGGCCGCCCCCGGCGTGATCTACACCGTCGCAGCCCGCTTGTACGCACAGTCGCCCGGCCCCGCCGTCTGCCGCATCCGCAAGAACGGCGGCGTGTGGCTCACGCGCGAAGTCCAGCTCCGGCGCGGCGTGAACACCGTGACCTGGCGTGACAAGACCGAATCGCCCGGCACGGCAAACTATGAGGTCGAACTTCTTCTGCCCGAAGGCGCCCCCGCCGACCCGGTCCCGGAAAACAACCGCGTCCGCCGCATCGTCTCCATCGAGGGGCGCAAGCCCGTCCTCCTGATCACCGCGTCCCCCACGAAGAACCTCGCCCGTATCCTGCGCGAATCCGGGCTGGACGTCCGCGTGATGGAACCGTCCCCGGCCGCCCTCGCGCCCGAGGTGCTGGGCGGCGTTTCCGGCGTGATCTTCGAGAACGTGAAGGCGTCCTCCTTCTCCATGGAATCGCTCGCCCGCCTGAGAGGGCTCGTCGGCGCCGGTTCGCTCGGGTTCATGATGACCGGCGGCAAGTCGTCCTACGCGGTCGGCGGCTACTACAAGAGCGAGATCGAGGACATCCTGCCCGTCACGCTCGAACAGCGCAATGAGGTCCGCAAGGGCACGAATGCCGTTGTCGTGGTGCTGGACCGGTCCGGCAGCATGCAGATGACCACGGCGCAGGGCAAGACCAAGATGTCGCTGGCGAACACCGCCACCGCAGAGGTCCTGAAGCTCCTGTCCGATTTCGACCATTTCGGCGTCATCGCCGTCGACAGCTCCCCGCACATCGTCATCGACCTCGCGCCTGTGCCGACCGTCCGCACCCGCTCGGAACGCATCCTCTCCATTGAATCCAAGGGCGGCGGCATCTACACTTACACCGGACTGAAGGCCGCATTCGAGATGCTCGAAAAGTCCGACATCCCCTCGCGCCACATCATCCTGTTCGCCGACGCAGCCGACGCCGAGGAGCCCGGCCAGTATAAGGCCCTGCTCGACACCGCCGAATCGAAGGGCATCACCGTCAGCGTGATCGGACTCGGCACAAAGACCGACTCCGACGCCGTGTTCCTGATGGACGTAGCGAAACGCGGCAAGGGGCTGGCATACTTCACCGACAAGGCCGAGGAGCTCCCGCGCATCTTCGCCGAGGACACCTTCGTAATGGTCCGGAGCACGTTCCTGAGCGACCCGATAAAGGCTCTGCTCCAGCCCGCCGCGACCATCATGCCAGGTTCCGCCAAGTTCTCGAAACAATACGACTTCAACGGCTGCAACCTCTGCTACCTGCGCCCCGGCTGCGACGCCCTGCTCGTGACCGACGACGAGGACCACGCGCCCATCGCCGCCACCGGACTTTTCGGGCTCGGACGAACTGCCGCATTCTGCGCGGAGGCCGACGGACGCTATACCGGCCCCTTCGCGAACGACCCCGGCGCCGCACCGCTCCTGACCTCGCTCGTCTCCTGGATCACTGCGTCCGACGACGAGGGCGCGGACTACATGATCACCCAGGAGATCCGAAGCGGAAGCCATTACGCCGCGCTTGAGCTCGATCCCGCCCGGAACGCCGATCCCTTCCGCAACACACCCGTCCTGACCGCCGTCTTCTGCGAGGAGGATGGCAGAACCGAAACGCGCACATTCCCGCTCGCCTGGGACGGTCCCGACCGCCTCGCCGCCGAAGTCCCGCTCCCCGGCGGTTCCATCGTCCTCGGGTCCATCCAGTGGGACAGCGCGCGGCCGCATCCGCTCGTCCCGGTCGAACTGCCCTATTCCCCCGAATTCCTCCCGAACCAGAATTCCGGCCGCGAACTCACCGAGTTGCTCCGGGCATCCGGCGGACGCGAACGCATCGCGATCGAGGAAACCTGGGACGATCTGCCGAAACGCCTCCGCGCGTTCCCGCTCACCCCGCTGTTCTGTCTTGCCGCCATCCTGCTTTTCCTGCTCGAGATCGCCGAACGCCGCTTCCTGCTCATAGGACGGCTCTTCCCCGCGAAACAGCAGAAAAAGGCCGATGAAAAAGATGATGCGAAGTCAGGCTCCGATCCCGCCGAAAAACCCGGCATCCCGCTCCCGCGCAAACGCAGAAAAGCGCCGCGCACCGCAGGCTCGACCGCAGGCTCATCGGATCACGACACGCAGTCTGTCGCATCCGGGCAGGAACCCGCAAAGGAATCTCCGGCCGAACCGCCAGCCGCCGACTCCATCTCCGCCGCCCTGAAGAAAGCCCATCGCCGCCGGTAAACGCACGACTAAGGTGAGTGAAAAAGGACCTATAATTTAATTAGGATTTATAAAACCTATAAGTCTTGTCCGATTTGTTCATATTATTCCTGTCAATCGGCCGGATACATTTCGGGCGTCCGGGGCTCTGATGATCAAGCCGGGGACGCCCGATATTTGTCGGCTTTTCAGCCGGGAGTATTTCTGTCAGCCGTTGCGCTTACTTTTTGTTCGGCACGAGCTTGTCGAAGCCGCAGTACGGCTTCAGGACATCGGGGATCGTGACCGTGCCATCGGCCTGGAGGCGGTTCTCCAGGAACGCGATGAGCATGCGCGGAGGCGCGACCACGGTGTTGTTCAGCGTGTGCGCGAAATACTTCTTGCCGTCCTTGCCGTTCACGCGGATGCGGAGGCGGCGCGCCTGGGCGTCGCCAAGTGTGGAGCAGGATCCGACCTCGAAATATTTCTTCTGGCGCGGAGACCACGCCTCGACGTCGAGTGACTTCACCTTCAGGTCGGCGAGGTCGCCGGAGCAGCATTCGAGCGTGCGGACCGGGATATCCATGGAACGGAAGAAATCGACCGTGTTGTGCCACAGGCGGTCGAACCACATCATGCTGTCCTCCGGCTTGCAGATCACGATCATTTCCTGTTTCTCGAACTGGTGGATGCGGTACACGCCGCGCTCCTCGATGCCGTGCGCGCCCTTCTCCTTGCGGAAGCAGGGCGAATAGCTGGTGAGGGCGAGCGGGAGCGATTCCTCGGGGAGGATCTGGTCGATGAAGCGGCCGATCATGGAGTGTTCGCTGGTGCCGATCAGGTAGAGGTCTTCCCCTTCGATCTTGTACATCATGGAATCCATCTCGGCGAAGCTCATCACGCCGGAGACCACGTTGCTGCGGATCATGAAGGGCGGGATGCAGTAGGTGAAGCCGCGCCCGACCATGAAGTCGCGGGCGTAGGAGAGGATGCCGGAGTGCAGGCGGGCGACGTCGCCGACGAGGTAGTAGAAGCCGTTTCCGGCCACGCGGCGGGCGCTGTCCAGATCAATACCGCAGAAGCTCTCCATGATCTCGGTGTGGTATGGGATCTCGAAATCGGGCACGAAGGGCTCGCCGAAACGTTCGAGCTCGACGTTTTCCGTGTCGTTCTTTCCGATGGGCACGGAAGCGTCGATGATGTTCGGAATGACCATCATGGTCTTCAGGAGTTCTTCCTCCACGCGGACTTCCTCGGCGGAAAGCTCGTCGATACGCGCGGCGTCTCCGGCCATTTCGGCCTTGACCTGCTCCGCCTCGTCCTTCCTGCCCTGCCCCATGAGCTTGCCGATCTCCTTGGAGACGGTCTTGCGTTTGGCACGGAGATTTTCAACCTCGGTTTTGATCTCGCGGTTGCGCTTATCGAGCTCAAGGACCTTGTCGACGAGCGGGAGTTTGCCGTCCTGGAATTTCTTGCGGATGTTCTCGCGGACTGCGTCCGGATTCTCGCGTACGAATTTGATGTCAAGCATGTTCGGTTTCTCCAGTTTCAGCTCAGAATTCCGGCATCGGGAAGTCGGCGCAGAAGTCGATCACCTCGGCGCGGATGGCGGCCAACGCGGCATCGTCGTCCTTCGCGGCGGCGGCGCGGTCGATGAAGTCGGCGATGCGGAGCATTTCCGGCTCCTTCATGCCGCGGGTGGTGACGGCGGGCGTGCCGATGCGGATGCCGCTGGTGACGAACGGCTTTTCGGGATCGAACGGGATCATGTTCTTGTTGACCGTGATCGCGGCCTTGTCGAGCGCGGTAGCGATCTCCTTGCCGGTGGCGTGGCGCGGACGCAGGTCGACGAGCATCAGGTGGTTGTCGGTGCCGCCGGAAACGATGCGGAATCCCTTGTCGGCGAGCGCGGAGGCGAGCGTGGCGGCGTTCTTCACGATCTGCTGCTGGTACGCCTTGAACTCGGGCGACATCGCTTCCTTGAAGCAGATTGCCTTCGCGGCGATCACGTGCATGAGCGGGCCGCCCTGGAGGCCGGGGAACACCTTGGAATTGATGGCCTTGAGGTATTTTTCCTTGCAGAGGATGAGGCCGGAACGCGGGCCGCGGAGGGTCTTGTGCGTGGTGGTGGTGACCACGTCGCAGTACGGCACCGGGTTCTGGTGCAGGCCGGCGGCGACCAGACCGGCGATGTGCGCCATATCCACGAAGAGGAAGGCGTTGGCCTTGTCGGCGATCTGGCGCAGGCGGGCGAAGTCGATTGCGCGCGGATAGGCGGACGCGCCGGCGAGGATCATGCGGGGCTTGTGCTCCATGGCGAGGCGTTCGATCTCGTCGTAGTCCAGGCGTTCGGTCTCGGCGGAGACGCCGTAGGGCACGATGTGGAACAGGTTGCCGCTGAAGTTCATCGGGTGGCCGTGCGTGAGGTGGCCGCCGTGGTCGAGGCTCATGGAAAGCACGGTGTCGCCGGGGTTCAGCAGCGCGAAATACACCGCCATGTTCGCCTGGCTGCCGGCGTGAGGCTGTACGTTCGCGGCCTCGGCGCCGAAAAGCTCCTTCGCGCGGTCGATCGCAAGCTGTTCGACCTCATCGACGAATTCGCAGCCGTTGTAGTAGCGCTTGCGCGGATAGCCCTCGGCATACTTATTGGTGAGCACGGAGCCCTGTGCGGCGCGGACGGCGGTGCTGGTGAAGTTCTCGGAGGCAATGAGCTCAATGCCGTTGAACTGGCGGTCGGCTTCCTTGTCGATCAGCGCGGCGATCTCCGGGTCGGCGGAACGGACCGCAGCGATATCATCGTAAGTACGCTTCTCGAGGATTTCGAGGCGGCGCACGTGACGGGCGTCACCGGAGAACGGGGTGGAGAGCCAGACTTCGATAAGCTCCTTCATCTTCGCCTCGTCCATGTAATCGGCGGGGATGACCAGCACGTTCGAACAGTTATGGGCGCGGCTGGCGGCGGTGTTTTCCTTGCAGAACGCCGTGACGGCGCGGACGCCGTGGAAGCGGTCGGCGGTGATGACCATGCCCGCGCCGCTGCGGCAGAGCAGGATGCCGAGCTGGATTTCGCCCTTGGAGACGGCTTTCGCCATCGCGGAACCGAACACCGAGTAGTCGTCCCCGGCATCATACACGGTCGGACCGAAGTCGCGCACGGTGAAGCCCTTGCTTTCGAGGAACGGGATGAGTTTCGCTTTCAGTTCGAATCCGCCGTGGTCGGCGGCGATGCCCATGGTAAGCTCCGCAGAGCCGTACCAGTCCGTGATCTTGTTCATTTTTGGTGTCCTTATTGGTTGGCTTGTTTGCCGTTGAAAAAAGCATGTGACTGCGCCCGTTTTCGCCTCAAACATTCTTTTGAAAAAAACGGACGCATATAATATACAGCATTTTCCGGAAATAACCAGTATCTTTTCTTCCTTTTTAAGAGTTTTTCGCGCATGGGCGTACCCGCCAGGCGTGCTCACGCCTTCCCGATTCTCCTTGGTTCCCAGCTCAAACCGAGCTTTGTCGGCGGGACGGTCCCCATTTGTCGTGATCCTCCTCACCTCCGCCTCAGTCGCAAGGCAGCTGTTTTTTGCGCAGTTTTCTTCCCGCGGCGTCCCGCAACCGCCGGACCATTTTTCGCGATTTCAGACGGCAAAAAGGGCGAAAAAAGGGGGTAAAAAGGGCAAAAACAAAAAAAATCGAAAAAAAAACGAAAAAAATGCGAAAAATGGCTTGACATTTGGAGGACATAGGGTAAATTAGGGGAAGAAAGGTGAAAATAGGGGCTTCGCGGGGAAGCTCCGGGAAATCCTGAAAACGGCCATGGCAAACGACACGAAAACGACCTCAAGTTTCTGCATTCTGAGCGGCAACTGCGAGTATAAGCTCGACAGTCAGCACCGTGTCGCCGTGCCCTCGGATTGGCGCAGCCAGTCCCCGACCGGATGTTTTGTGCTCATGCCCGGGCGCGACCGCACGCTCCAGCTTTACTCGGAAGAAATCTATGACGAACGCATCGGCTCTAAACTGAACGCCCTTTCGCCCTCGAACAAGGAAGACCTCATGAAACTGCGCCAGTTGGGCGCACGTACGTTCAAGCTCCAGTGCGACAAGCAGGGCCGTATCCAGATCCCGCAGATCCTGTTGGATTTCGCCCAGCTCAAGGACTCCGTCGCCTTCATCGGATCCGGCAACTTCGGCCAGATCATGGATGGCGCCCGCTGGAAAGCCGAGTTCGAGGCGTTCAACGAAACCGGCGACAGCTTCCTCGACGTACTGGATTAAGGAGAACGCGGCATGACGCAGACCATGAATATACAGGAAAGTCAGCTCGAAGCCCCGAAGCACATCCCCGTGCTCCCGGAGGCCGTCTGCTCGTTCCTCGCGCCCGAAGGCCGCACTGTCCGCCGCATCGTCGACGGGACCGTGGGCTACGGCGGGCACAGCTCGCTGCTTCTGAAGTGCAAGCCCGAAGCGGAACTGCTCGGCCTCGACCGTGACGAAGAGGCCCTGGCGGCGGCACGCGAACGCCTCGCCTTCGCAGGGGACCGCGTACACCTCATGCATTCCGACTACTCACGCATGGCCGACCGCGCCGCAGCGCTCGGCTGGAACAAAGTCGATACCATTCTTCTTGACATCGGCGTGTCCTCCAGGCAAATCGACGACGCGGAACGCGGCTTCTCGTTCCGGTTCGCCGAAGCCCCGCTGGACATGCGGATGGACCGCTCCCGCGGACGCACCGCCGCGGACCTCGTCAATACGCTCCCCGAAGAGGAGCTCGCAACCATATTCCGCGACTACGGCGAAATCCGGGAGGCCAGACGCCTCGCCCGCCGCATCGCCGAAATCCGCCGCGAAAAACCGTTCCGCAGCTGCGGAGACCTCGCCGCCGTCTGCGACGAGATCCTCGGCGGATTCCACCGCAAAGGCGGCCGCAAAGGCCCGCCCGCTCCCACGCTCGCATTCCAGGCACTCCGCATCGCCGTCAACGGTGAACTCGACGAACTCCGCGAAGGCCTTCAAAACGCAGTCGACCTGCTGGCCCCCGGCGGCCGCATGGCGGTCATCAGCTTCCATTCGCTCGAAGACAGGATCGTCAAAAACTTCATCCGGGAAATGGCCATGAACTGCAAATGTCCGCCCGGCACACCGGTATGCATCTGCTCCTGGCGTGCCGTGCTGAAACCCCTGACCAGGAAGCCTGTCGAGGCCGACGAGCGAGAGCTTGCCGCAAACCCGCGGGCCGCCTGTGCGAAATTGCGCGCTGCAGAGAAACTTTAACCATAAACGAGAGCGGGACACACACATGAACAAATTCACCAAGAAGACAGATCCTTCGAAGGACGGAACCGGAGACAGACGGGCAGAGACGCCCTGGCGTGCATGGCTGATCGTCAAGATGGTGCTGATCATGAGCATCATCTTCGCGGCCTTTTTCGCCCGGGTGCACCTGAACGACAAAACGGAGCAGCTCGCCCGTGAGAAGGAGCGGATCACCGCACAGATCGAGGAAAAACGCACCGAGATCAAGAAGATCAACATTCAGATCGCCCAGCTCAAGTCCTGGGAGAACATCAACGCGAAGATCCGTCAATACAATCTGGCACTCCGGGCCGCCAACCCCAGCCAGGTGCACCAGATAAGTCGCTCCGGAATAGACACGCCCATCATGTCCCGTTCCGACGACACCCGCATTGCCGACCTCTCGGCGAACACAGTCCAGAACTCCGGAGAGATCCGCTGAACATAACCACGCAACCCGCACAAGACAAGAAAGGATCATCGGCATGACACTGTTCCGCTCAATGGCTATCCGCATGGCTCTCGTCTACATCCTGCTCGTCTTCGGGTTCGGCTACGTGGCAAGCGCGCTTTACGGCGTGCAGATCACACGCCATGACGAGCTGTTCGAAAAAGCTCAGCATACTTACACGACCCGCATCGAGACGCACGGCTCGCGCGGCGAAATCTTCGATTACGACGGCTCTCTCCTTGTGGGAAACATGCCCACGATGGACATCGTCGGCGACCCCGCCAACATCTTCATCCTGAACAAGAAGGACGAGGCAAAAACGGAGACCGAATGCCGCATGATCGCCGATTTCTTCGAAAGGCAGTGCAAAAACGTCAACTCCGACGAAATCTTCCGCCGCCTGATGCGCCGTACGTTCACGACCACGGACAAGGACGGGAACAAAAAGGAACAGGACTGCCATTACGCGGTCATCGCGACGGGCGTTGAATACGACACAGCGAAAGAGCTCAAGGAAAAGGTCAAGGAACTCTCCTTCCACGGCATCTCCTTCACCAGCTCCTACCGCAGAAAATACCCGAAAAACACGATGCTGGCAAACATCCTCGGCCTGACGAACGTATCCGCCGACACATTCATCCCGGTCCAGGGCATCGAACGCTCCCTCAACGAGGCCATGACAGCGACCTCCGGCTCAAAAGTCTACGAACGAGCCAGAAACGGACGCCCCGCGACCTTCACGAACAACAAAAGCGAACCCACGCTCGACGGCTACGACATCTTCCTGACCATCCGCGAGCCACTTCAGGCGATCGTCGAGGAGGAACTCGACCTGATGTGCGAACGCGTGAAACCGCATGCCGCATGGGCCATCCTTGTCGACCCGTCGACCGGCGACGTGCTCGCCGCGGCACAGCGCCCCACGTTCAACCCGAACGACCGCAACACGATGACCACGGAATCCGCCACGAACCGCCTTTCCGAGCTCGCTCTCGAACCCGGCTCCATCATGAAGCCGTTCGTCATCTCCTACGCGCTCGACAAGGGGTTCGTGACCCCGGGCACAATGGTGGACTGCGAGCAGGGCGTATGGAAATACGCAGGAAGACTCCTGCACGACACGCACAACGTCGGAAAAGTGCCCGTGACGGAGATCATCAAGCAGTCCAGCAACATCGGCACGGCCAAGGTCTCGGTCATGATGGGCGCGAAGAACCTTGATTCCGCCCTTCGTTCGTTCGGCTTCGGACAGAAGACCGGAATCCAGCTCAAGCCCGAGACTTCAGGCATCTTCCGCCCTCTCGAAAAGTGGGATTCCCTTTCCGTCTCGCGTTTCTGCATCGGCCAGGGCATCGCGGTATCCCCGCTCCAACTCGCCCGCGCCTACTGCATGATCGCAAACGGCGGCTACATGGTCAATCTCCGCATCGTCGACCGCATCGAACGCGGCGACGACATCCGGATCATGCCCGTGGTCAAGGAAAAGAAAAGCATCTTCGTGAACCCGACGACGAAAAAGATGATCACCGACATGATGATCGGCGTCACGGAAGCGGGCGGCACCTGCACGGAAGCCGCCATCGAAGGCTTCCATGTGGCTGGCAAGACCGGAACGGCGCAGAAGGTCATCAATGGCGCATATTCCAACCGCTACTACGCCTCGTTCGTCGGATTCGTCCCCGCGGAAAATCCGAAGTTCGTCCTGCTCGTGACATGCGACGATCCGACAGTCGGCAGCCGCTACGGCGGTTCCGCCTCCGGCCCCACGTTCAAGGCGATCGCCGAACGCACGCTCAAATACATGCACGTCCAGCCCCAGCTCACCCGCGAAGCCTGGCTCGCGGAACGTTCCGCCGCGCAGAAGGCGCTGCACGAACGCAAGGTCCGCGAGGATGCGCTCGTCCAGGCACGCCGCGAGGAACGCGACCGCCAGCTCAAGGCCGAAAAGGCGAAGGAATCCGCAAAGAGCACCGGAACCGCCGTTGCAAGCCGTCCATCCTCCTCAACGAAATCGACAACGATACGGCGTTGACGCGCCGTATTTCCACACAGCTTTCTCCTTGTGCCCGCAAAAATGCTTTTCTCCCGTTTTTGCGGGTATTTTTGAATCAAACAACCCTAATTTCTGAAACACATCGCATTTTTTTCCAAAAAAAACGCGTTTTTTAGATTTTTCCGCTTGAATTAAGCTCATTGTGGTCTATTATATAGATGTGCTGAAATCCACAACTTATCCTCAGGAGTTCCCATGAACAAAGTTCAAATCATGCCTTGCCTGGACATGCAGAACGGACGCGTCGTCAAGGGCGTCCATTTCATCGATATCGCCGACGCCGGTGATCCCGTAGCCTGCGCCGAAGCATACTGCGCGGCAGGCGCCGACCTGCTCGCACTCCTCGACATCAACGCCACGGTGGAGAACCGCGGCACCCTGCTCGACGTCGTCAAGTCCGTCGCGGCTGCCGCGACCGTCCCGTTCACCGTCGGCGGCGGCATCAGCGACGAAAAGAGCGCTGAGGCTGTCCTTTCCGCAGGTGCGGACTGCATCTCCATCAGCTCGGCTGCGTACAAGAACCGCAATCTCCTTGCCAGTCTGGTCAAGGAGTTCGGCGCGAACCGCATCACCGCCGCCATCGACGTCGACGCGAATTCGGCAATGCCGTCCGGATACGAGGTCTACATCAATGGCGGGCGCACGGCAACCGGGACCGACGCGCTTGAATTCGCCAAGTTCGTCGACGATACCGGCGTGAACGTGATCCTGCCGACCAGCAAGGCCGGCGACGGCGCTCGTACCGGCTACGATCTCCCGCTCATCCGCATCCTCGCCCAGAACTGCCGGGCCGCCATCGTGGCCTCCGGCGGGGCCGGGACGATGGAGCATTTCTACGAGGCAGCCGAGGCGGGCGCCTCAATTCTCCTCGCCGCTTCCGTCTTTCATTTCCATATGATCGACATCGGCGAGCTCAAAGCCTACCTCAAGTCCAAAGGGCTACAAGTCAACGAATAACTTCGCGAGGTGTGACCATGAAAAAAACCATTTCAGCCATCTGCTGTGCCGCACTGCTCGCCCCCGCGCTGTACGCCCAGCGCTCCGAGCTCGCGTCCATCAACCGCAATAACGATCCCACCAGCATTTCGGCCCGTTACCAGTTCGCAGTCTCCCGTCTTTCCGGTATGGGTTCGCTCCATTCGGGGCAGAAGACTGCATTCGAATACCTGGTCGAACTTGCCAAACTTCCCCTGTCCAAGGAGTTCACTGTCGACCAGCATTTCGAGGTCCACGAGCTCCTCGGCGAATGCTACGAAAACGGAAAAGGCGTGCAGCCGAACCTCGACCTCGCGTTCCGCTACTATCTCTACGCGTCCGTCCAGAACGAAAAAGCGCGCCTCGCCCTCGCCCGCATCTTCATGAAGGGCATCGACTCCATCGGCCTCAAGGCGAACCCCGATGCGGCCATGTTCGAGTTCTTCGACGTCTTCACGAAGAACGAGAAGAGGATCCCGGAGATCATCAGCATGCTCCGCAGAGCGGGCAAAGTCAACGATTTCTCGCAATTCCTGGAGCGTAAGGCGCGCGCGGGCGACCCCACTGCGGCGTACTTCCTCGCGACCAACACGTTCTCCGGCACGATCTTCCCCAAAGAAATCCAGAAATCGCTTGAAATGTACGAGCTCGCGGTCCGTTACGGCGAGCCCAAGGCCGCAATCGACCTCGGCGACATCTACACCTTCGGTCGCGGCTTCGTTCCCGCCGACGAAGAAAAAGGCAACAGCTACTACGAACTCGCGCTCTCTTCGAGCGAAACGCGCGAAACTGCCGCAAACCGCATGCTACGCCAGGTGGAAAAGCAGAAAGACCCCTACAAGCACTTCCAGTACCTCATTCTCGCCAACAAGCTCGCCGAGGCCCGCGGCGTCATCCGCCGCAACGACACCATGAGCTGGTCGGCTGAGGACATCTACCTCAAGGCAAAAGAGTTCAAGGACGGCAAAGTCCGCCAGAAACAATACGACAAGCGTGCGCAGACAGAGTATTTCGATCGTCTCCACATGGCTTCCAACGCGGGCTACTTTCTCGCCGTCGAGGACTATTTCCGCGAGGCAGGCAGCCGTGAATATGCCCGCATGATCTGGGCGCTTGAACTCGACCCGCACCCCGATGATCCCGACTGGCTCTACACGCTTTCCGTCTGCTACCGTTCCGGCGGCACCGACAACAAGAGCCGCGACTTCAAGAAGTCTCTGGACTACATGATCAAAGCCGCCGACAAGGGGCATGTGACCTCCATGGACCTGCTCGTCCAGCTCTACACCCGCGGCGGCTCCCGCTACGGCGTGCCGGAACCCGTGCCCGAACTCGCCCAGAAATACACCGACCTGCTCGTCCAGCACGATTACAAGCTCAAATATCCGAGCTATTTCAACGCATACCTCGAAGAGCTTGAATCCGTCAAGAACAAAAAGGACAGCGGCGACAACGACGTGGAATACGATCCCACCAGCCTCGATCCGGCTTTCCGTTCCCTCCAGACCAGTCCGCTTGCAGCCATGGCGCTTGCGAAAATCTTTATGACCGGCAACAAGGAGTTCAAGGTCGAAAAAGACGAAATGACCGCGCTGATCATGCTCCACGAAGCGGCGGCAAACGGCTATGAGCCCGCGGTCCGCGAGCTTGAGAAGATCTGCAAGGAAGGCATCACCGATGTCTTCTCTTCGAACACCGCGTTCGCCGCGAAATATGCGTCTCTCCTGAAATACATCCCGAGATACATCCAGCCCGAGGACGGTGCCGCATCCTCCACAAAGCCGGCAGAGGAAACCAAGCCCGAAAACAATGCCAATCCGTCCAGATTCCCCGTCATTCGTCCCAGCATCCCGCGCCGCGGCTGGTTCCCCGGAATGGGGATCCCCGGAATGGGCGGCATGCCCGGTATGGGCGGTATGGGCGGTATGCCCGGTATGGGCGGCATGCCCGGTATGGGCGGCATGCCCGGTGCAGGTGGTATCCCCGGACCCGGAATGCCCGGACCCGGTATCCCCGGCGCAGGTGGCATGCCCGGACCCGGTATCCCCGGTGCAGGTATGCCCGGCCCCGGAATGCCTGGAATGGGCGGTATGCCCGGAATGGGCGGCAGACCCGGCGGCGGCAATCCTGCCGCTGCGGGCAACAGACCTTCCTCCAGTACGACGGCACCGAAAGCGGATGAAAAAACACAGGAAAAAACCGAATCCGCGGACAAGCCCTCCGAATCCGAGGACAAGCCGGCCGAATCCGAGGGCAAACCGGCCGAATCCGAGGACAAGCCGGCCGAATAATGCAGGAAATTTGAAGCTCACATGAAAAGAATCAAACTCATTCTGACGGCGGCGATCCTTTTCGCCGCCGCTCTGACCGTTTCCGCGCAGGGCATCTCCGGCGGCATCGTGGTCACTGCGGACGCCAAGAACGCCAACCCGACACTGGTCTTCACCGGCGGCACCTCGGACCAGGCGCTTTCGGCGAAGATCCTGTCCGATTTCCAGTTCTGCGGCTGGTTCAACGTGCTCAAATCAGGTTCCGCGACCTATCAGGTCTCGGCCAAAGGCAGCCTTCAGGACTTCACGGTCACGGTCTCGAACAGCGCAGGCGTCCCGATCCACTCCTTCCGCATCACGGACAGCAAGGAGGTGGATGCAGCCGCCCACACAGCAGTCGACACGGTGCTGAACAAACTTTTCGGCATCCAGGGCATCTGCCGCTCGAAGATCGTGTTCTCCGCCGCCACATCCTCCAAAAACCGCGAGATCTTCGTCTGCGACTTCGACGGCTCGAACATCAAGCAGCTCACACGGCACGACACGCTCAGCATCGAGCCGATCTGGGCGCGCGACGGAAAGAGCATCGTCTACAGCTTCTACGGATCCACCTACACGAATCTGGTGCAGTACCGTCTGGAAACCGGCGACTCGCGCAGGCTCACCATGTACAAGGGCATCAACGCGGGATCCCTGTCGCCGGACGGAAAGACCCTCGCCCTGATCCATACCGAAAATAACCAGGTCGACCTCTACACGCGCCCGACCGAGGGCAGCACCCTGAAGCGTCTGACCAGCGGCAAGGCGTCCGAAGCCAGCCCGTGCTGGAGCCCGGACGGAAAGAAGCTTTGCTTCGTCTCCGACGCAAAAAACGGCCGCCCTGTCCTTCTCATGATCGACCCCTTCGCGGGCGGCAAAGCCACGGAGATCTCCGGGCTTGTCGGCAGCGAACGCGTCGCCCCCTCCTGGTCCACGGACAACCGGATCGCCTACTGCGCCAAGATCAACCGCAACTACGAGCTCCGCGTCGCGAAGCTCAACGCCGACGGCACGTCCGGCGTCATGGAAGAGATCGGAATCGCGGGAAACAACACGTTTCGCGGCGAAGATCCGTCCTGGGCGCCCGACAACCGCCATGTCACTCTGACCATGGACGACGGCATCTACGTCATCGACACTCGGCTCGGCGCGAAACGCAGACTCGTTTCCGGCAAGGGCAGGATCGGCCAGTCCGACTGGTCGCCTATCCTGAAATGAACCCGGCCCGTTCCGTTCTTTCCATCGTTCCGCAACCATGACGAACCGGGCTTTCCTCGACTGGCTGGCCTCGCTTGAGTTTTTCGGCATCAAGCTCGGGCTTGACCAGACGCGCGCACTTTTTCAGGCCGCGGGCGCGCCGGAGCGCGACCTGAAGTTCATCCATGTGGCCGGAAGCAACGGCAAGGGCTCCGTCTGCGCCATGATCGAATCCGGTCTCCGCGCCGCGGGTTTCCGCACGGGGTTCTACTCCTCGCCGCACCTCGTTTCCCCCTGCGAACGCTTCCGCATCGACGGACATCCGGTCACGGAGGACGAGCTCTGTGCCGTTCAGGATGTTGTCCTGCCCGCCGTCGCGGAACTGGAACGCAACGGCATGAAAGCGACCTATTTCGAAGTCACCACACTCATCGCCGCCGTCCTTTTCGCGTGCGCCGGATGCGACTATGTCATTTGGGAGGTCGGCATGGGCGGGCGGCTGGACGCGACGAACATCGTCACGCCGCTCGTCTCCGTCATCACCGGGATCTCCATGGAGCATGCCAAATACCTCGGGAATACGCTTCAGAAGATCGCAGGGGAAAAGGCCGGGATCGTGAAGCGGGGCATCCCGGTGTACTGCTCCTCGGGCACGCCCGTCTCCGCCCGCAACGTGATCGGGTTCCGGGCCGCGGAACTCGGCGCACCGTTCCGCATCCCGCCGGAACCGTCCGTTCCGGCCTGCATACGCCTGGTGGACGGCGGACATGCCGTGGAACAGCATTTCATGTTCGACGACGTCCCGCTCTCGCTCCGGCTCGCGGGGCCGCATCAGCGCAGAAACGCCGCCCTGGCATTCTCCGTACTCCGCTATCTGGCCGACCTCGGCGGATTCAATTTCGCGGCCGCGATCGACGGACTCCGGCAGACACGCTGGCAGGGGCGTTTCGACCTGTACCCCGAGTTCGGGCTCGTGCTGGACGGCGCCCACAATCCCGAGGGCGTCGGAGCTCTCGCGGAAACGCTCCGCGAGGTCTTCCCCGGGCAGCAGTTCCGGTTCATCTTCGGGGCGTTCTCCGACAAGGACACGCTCGAAAGCCTCGCCCTGCTCGCCCCGTTCGCCTCGGAATTCGTCTTCGTCAAGCCGGAATCCACCCGCCCGAGCAAGTCCGCTGCCGAGCTCGAGTCCGAACTTGCGCGCATCGCACCGGGCATCCCCGCATCGGATTCCGCGCTGGATGCCGCGCTTGCCTCGCTCGCGCCCGAACGTCCGACGGTGCTCTGCGGATCCCTGCACCTCTGCGGCGACGTCCTGGCGCGGCTGAAGATCGCGGTCCGCTGAACACGCCGAATGCCGCGCAAGGCGTTCCTTCCCCGTTTTTTTCGCTTCCGTTCCCCTCTTTTTTACCATATATAAAAGCTGGAAAATTCTGAAGAGTCTGTATTTCAAAAACTTTTTTCACAAAAATATCAAGTCTTTTCTTGCTTTTTTTGACTTCCGGTGTATATTAGTTAATCCGTTTTTCAAAAACCAAGAGGTAAGCCTAATGTCTTCTTCATCCATTGCTGAAAAAAATTTGGCGCGGCTCGCCAAGACCAGCCTCGCACAAGATTTCGTCACACGTCACAATGGCGAATGGAACCACACGGACTGGCTCGAATTCTGCGCGTTCCTTGAGGAGAATGGCTACACCCCCATCGACCTCGACCGCGTCGGTCTCCTCCTCGAACAGAAGAAATCCGAGTTCTTCGAGCACCGCTGAGCGGCGGAGTCTCCCCCTCATGGCCGACAGTCCCGACCGCACGACGTCCGGTTCGCTGTTCATCGTTGCCACTCCCATCGGCAACCTTGAGGATATCACGCTGCGCGCGCTCCGCGTTCTGAGAGAAGCCGACCTCATCCTCGCCGAGGACACGCGCCGCACGGCCATCCTGCTCCAGCATTTCGACATCAGAAAACCGCTGGAATCCTACCACATCTTCAACGAACACGCCCGGACGCCTGCGCTCATCCGGCGCATCCAGGACGGCCTGAACGCCGCGCTCGTGAGCGATGCCGGCACCCCGTGTATCGCAGACCCGGGATTCATGCTCATCCGCGCCGCAGTCGAGGCCGGCATCGAACCCGTCATCATCCCCGGCGTCTCCGCGCTGACCTTCGCCATCTCCGCCAGCGCCCTGCCCTCCGACCACTTCACATTCCATGGATTCGTCCCCGTCAAGAGCGGACGCCGCCGTGCCGAACTTGAACGGATCGCCGCCGACAAGCGCACCGCGGTCGTCTTCGAGTCCCCGTTCCGCATCGCCAAGCTCCTCGCCGAAGTCGCCGAGGTCATCGGCCCCGACACCCCGCTCGCGCTCATCCGGGAAGCGACGAAGATACACGAGCAGATCCTCCGAGGTCCTGCCGCCCGGCTCGCCGAACAGGCGAAGAAGGTCACATGGAAAGGCGAGTGCGTGCTCGTCATCGACGCGCGCGACGCCGCCGACCGCACAGGCGAAGACGGGTTCTCCGCGGCATCCGCCGACGACGGCGCGGAAGACTGATCCCGTCGCTACAAAAGACCTCAAATCCTCTTTTTCGCGCGAAATCGCCCTTTTTTCGTCCTTTTTTCGGGTTTTCAGCTGATTTATATTTGCATTTTAATATCTTTCGTGTATATTATCTTTCTGACAAAACTATTTTCGATCAAAGATTCTTTTCAGGAAACACAGCACACATGACCAACTTCCACCGTTTCTCCATCCTCGCCGCAGTCCTCCTCGCCGCATCCGTCTCCGCCTGCACGACCATCAGGGAACTCCCTGCTGCCAGTCCCGACGCCGAACTCAGCGTCGAATCCGCGAAAGAACGCGACTACTCCCGCAAGCTGCTTGAGGCGTTCCTGAAGGACGACGCGTCCGGATTCCTCGCCCTGCTCTCGCCCGAGATGAAGGAGGAATTCGGCAAGGACAAGTTCGTGCTCTCGCGCAAGGTCATTACGGAGGAGCTCGGCCAGCCGGTTTCCTTCAGCTATGTCACAGCACTGGAGCATGTCGCGATCACGCCGTACATCTGGAAAGTGCGTTTCGTGCGCAAGAACAAGGAGGACAAGGAATACTACACCGAAGCGCTGTTCCGCGTCCTCGCCGGCCACGACAAGGAAGGCAACGTCATCGTCGTCGGCTTCAACTTTCTCTGATCGAATCCGAATCCACACCCCGGGGAACCGAAAACCCGGGGCGTTTTCGTATTGTATTGTTTTTCCCACACACCATATTCCACAACCCAACAAAAGAAACCCAATGAACCAGACCACAAGAACCCTTCTCTGCCTGGCCGCCGGAACGCTCTGTCTCGCTTCGCTCGCCGCGAACGTGCAGGCTCAGCAGGACGACGAGTCCGCCAGGACCATTCACCTGAAGCAGGACGACGGACAGATCCGCTTCGGCAGCCGCGTCTACGAACTCAAGAACGTGACATCCGAATCCGTTCTGCCGTTCGTGAACTCCGCCATCCAGCGCTACAACCGCAGCTCCACGATCCGCCGCGTCACGGCCATCGCGCCGGACGCCAAGGACGCGATTCTCGTCTCCACCGGCAAGGATTTCCTGCCCTACGTCGACGAGATCGTGGCGGCGCTCGACCGTCCCGGCCAGAAAGGCATCCAGGGCACCGGCGTGGCGCGCATCGCATACACCCCGAAATACCGCGCCGCACAGGAATTCTCCGAACTGATCGACAAGACGCTCGGCACGTCCGTCGGCAAGGCGTACGTGAATGAAGAGACAAACACGATCTTCTGGCGCGACCAGACCGACGCCGCCGAGGGCACCCTGAACTTCCTCAAGGACGAGCTTGACCGCCCCCTGCCCCAGGTCGCACTCCGTCTGAACTACTACGAACTCCGCGACAGCGACCTCAAGGACTGGGGTTTCGACTACCTGGCCTGGAAAAACGGCCCCGGCGTGAATCTGCTGAACCTCAGCTTCAATGCCGGCCGCCTCGCTATCGACCAGCTTCTTGACGACATGCAGTTCGTCGCCACCTCGAGTTGGGGATACGGCGGGTTCTTCACCGCCCCGCAGTTCGACATGAGCTTCATCCGCTGCCTCCAGCAGTCCGGCAACGCCGCTGCCGCCGCGAACGTGTCCCTCACCATGGTCAACACGCCCGTGCGTTCCCTGGAAGAATATGCTATGATCCGCAGTCTTCAGGAAAGCGCCCCCGACAAGGCGCCGTTCATCTACCGTGCCTCGATGTATCCGGAATACCAGAACATCGCCAAGAACGTGCTCGGCCGCACCTTTGTGGGCAAGAGCTACTACGAGGACGAGGACGGCAACAAGTTCGCCGATCCCCCGGCCCTCGACGTGCAGATCATCAACCCCTTCATCTGCCTCCCGCAGGAAGGCGCCCCCGCCGGAGCCTACAATGAAAAGTACAAAGTCGCCGATGCCGCCTCCGACCTCAACAAGGACATGGTCAAGACCGACGGCTGCGTGATGTTCGACTACTCCCTGTACTTCAAGGACGTCGTCGAGCGCGGCAACACCGGCGCCGAGCTCAGCAACAACGTCCTCTGCGCTGGCGCGACCACCCTCGGACTCGGCCGTGAAAAAGTCCTGACCGTGTACGAGAAGGAAAACGACGTCGAGCAGACCATCGGCCTCCCGATCCTCTGCCGCATCCCGGTCATCAAATACCTCTTCAGCACCGTCACCAGCATCAAGGAACGCACCTACGTGATCGTGACCGCCGAAGCGGTCCTGCTCCATCCCGAAGAGCCCCGCGGCATCCCGCAGACCACCAGCGTCAACAGGGACGTGAAGCGCCGCATTGAGAACCCCTTCCGAAGCAACGACGAGGCTCCCAGAGCAATAACCGCGGCCGAACAGAACGCCGATGAAGCAGAAGAAACCGAACAGACGTTCGAAAGCGAGGACTGATCCATGAAAACCCAACTCTACAGAAATATCATCCTGACGTTCGCGGCCGGACTCATCGCGGCTTCCTGCAACTCCGACCAGCTCCCGCAGCCCCCGCCGAACGTCTCCGTCCTCGAAGGCGCACAGGTCCCCTCCCAGATCACGCTCACGCCCCAGGCCATCCCCGGCGGCGCGAAGAGCGACCAGGGCGGCCCCAGCGGCGGCTATGCCCCGTCCAGCGTCCAGGCAAAACTGAACATCGACGTGAAGGAAGGCACGAAGGAGATCACCGTCATCCGCGACAATACCGATCCCCTCGTGATCACGAAACCCTACACGATCAAGAATGCCGACCCCTACGCGGTCCGCAGCTATCTTGAAGCGGCCGTCGGCGCCCGCAGCGTCAGCACGAGCCCCGCTCAGGCCACCGCCGTCAAGTTCGAGGACGGCACCGGCGTGGTCCTCGTCTCCGCCGAGGAATACCGCTTCCAGGACAACGAGGACGGACGCGGCATCGACGGCATCGTGGCCGCCCTCGACCGCAAGGGTCTCACCTACTCCGGCGACGCGGGCACCCGCATTTACTTCCCCCGCGCCAGCAAGGCCGCGAACCTCCGCGACATGCTGCTGAAGGTCGGCTCCTCCGAGCTCGATCCGCAGTTCGAGATATCCCCCAGCACCATCCTCGTGGACGGCGAACTCAATGCGCTCGTCGTCTGCGCCCCTGAATGGTCCTGGGAAGACATGCGCCGGCTCCTCGCCAGCTATGACCGGCCGATCCCGGAGATCAAGATATCCTACCGCGTGATCGAGATTTACGCCGAGAACGACGACCGCATCGGCGTCGACTTCCAGAGCTGGAAGAACAACGAAGGCGTCGACCTCTTCTCCGCAGGCGCCATGATGAGCCGCAACTGGGGCACCTTCTTCACCAGCAGCGTCCAGGACACCGGCTTCAACAAGACGTCCTACTGGAACTTCAACCCGAAGTGGAACACCCGCTACCTCGATTTCATGACCTCCATCGGCAAGGCGAAGATCCTGGCCCGCGGCGAAATCGTGGCGCAGAACCGCGCCGTCTCCACTGTTCAGGTCGCCTCCGGCTTCTTCTATGACCGCACGTTCTACACCGCCGGCGCGAAGAGCATCGCCGAGGGCACGGGCGAATTCGCATACACCGACCCGAACCCGGATACCATTCTCCGCGAGGCCATCACAAAGATCCAGCCGTTCGCCAAGCTCAAAGAGTTCTACAAGGATGCCGGCACCTCGGCCATCATGAAGCCCGACGGATACACGCTCCGCACCATGAACACCCAGACCGGTACGAACACCTACGGAGACGTCTCAGCGGTCGTCTACGGCAACGACGCCAAGACCGGCCCGCTCTCCAAGTTCCTCACCGGCTACGTCAAGGCCGACGGCACCGTCGTGACCGCCGCCTACGACAACAAGGACGGCAACAAGATGTACTCCTCGCCCGGCATCATCCACGGCTGGCTCCAGTACCCGATGGTCACAGACGGCTTCAAGTTCGATCTCCGCGTGACCCCGGTCGTCACCTCCAAGGCCGCGAAGATCCGCTTCGACCTCGACAGCATCTCCCTGCTCGGCTGGAATGCCGACGGTTCCGCCCGCCTCAGCAAGTCCGAGACCGGAACCACCTTCCAAATCGGCTCCGAAGCCGAGGAATTCGTGATCGGCGGCCTCAAGAAATCCGAGTCCGTCCGCAGCACTGCCGGCCTGCCCTTCCTGAAGGACCTCCCGCTCATCGGACGCGCCGTCTCCACCGAATCCGAGTCCATCAAGCAGTCCCAGCTCGTCGTGATCGCCAAGGTCGAATACTCCACCCCCGACGACCGCGCCGGCGAACAGATCACCGAGGACCTCGGCAAGATCGTCAAGAGTGTGAACAAGGGCATGACCAGCCGCGTCGGCAACATGTTCTTCCAGCAGTACTTCCTCGATGAGGACCGCTCCGACCGAAATGACCGCCTTGACAGCGTCGGCAACTTTATCAACGACGACTACAAGGAGATGAAGTGATGAAGAAGAACGGCGGCAAACGGGTCACGCGCCTCAAATCCGAGGCGCCGCTTCCCGAGACTTCGCCGGACCTTGAGTCCTTCAAGAAGATGGTCCGCCTCCTCGAGAGGAAGCATCGCGCCTTCCTCGAACAGGACTGGAAGGAGCATGCCTACGAAATCCAGCGCAGCCAGTTCAACCAGCTTATGACCGTCCGGTTCGCGATGCCGTGCAACCTCGGCAGGATCATGGCGGTCACGGGGCTGACTTCCGCTGGCGCGTCGCTCTTCGTCGACAAGCTCGTCCAGAGCGGCTATCTGCTCCGCACCGACGATCCGAACGACCGCAGAAACGTCCGGATTTCCCTCTCGGACAAGGGCGCGAAGTTCATCGATGCTGTCGTTGACAGGTTCAACGCCTTCATCAACGGCTATCTCCGCACCCGCACCGAAGAGGAGCTGGCCGTCATCACACAGGCCATGAAGATCATCAACGAGACGCTCGACGACGGGGAGGAAATCTCCTCTCCGCGCTGAACGTACCGCACCTCACAGCCACCTGTCCCGCCGCCCTTCCCCGGACGGCGGGATTTTTGTTTTCATGAACTCATTAAAAACTGTCAGCAGGAAAATCGCCCGGAAACAGGCAACATTGAGGGCATGTCAGCATTAACCTTTTCAGCTCAGTGAATTCGCGGGAAAGTAGTTTAGAGATTGCATAAAAATCACAGTTTAGAAATTGATATTTATCGTCAAAAAATACATGCTTTTGTCATATTATACATATAAAACACTATTGACAAATCATTTCGTTGACTGTATATTAGAGCTGAACGACCCCAAACAACCAAACAAGTGAGCTCAGATCCCCTCGCCCGGTGGCGTAAGGATTCAGGCTCGCACCAACAATCACAAGGAGTTCATTATGAAACTCGGTCATTTCCTCGGTTGCGCAGCGGCGATCGCCCTCGCGATCACGGTCTTCGCACAGGCTCCGGCGGCTCCGGCCGGCGGCGCTCCTGCTGGCGGCGCTCCTGCCATGGGCGGCTTCGGCGGCTTCGGTGGCGGTATGGGCGGCGGCATGCCTGGTGGCATGGGCGGCTTCGGTGGCATGGGCGGCTTCGGCGGCGGTGCTCCCGGCGGCGCAGCTCCCGGCGGCGCAGCTCCCGGCGGCGCAGCTCCCGGCGGCGCTCCTGCTGGCGGCATGGGCGGCTTCGGCGGCGGCATGGGCGGCTTCGGCGGCTTCGGCGGCGGTGCTCCCGGCGGCGCAGCTCCCGGCGGCGCTCCTGCTGGCGGCGCTCCTGCTGGCGGCATGGGCGGCTTCGGCGGCTTCGGCGGCGGCATGGGCGGCGGTATGCCTGCCATGGGCGGCTTCGGCGGCTTCGGCGGCGGCGCACCCGGCGGTGCGGCTCCCGGCGGTGCT